>BNJU01002236.1_pt1 | contig 294520 bp, 372 predicted proteins | sample 8539281 | NCBI WGS metagenome assembly BNJU01 (sample SAMD00202456, study PRJDB9452) | human saliva metagenome | isolation source: human saliva | place: Japan | reverse complement strand
AGCCTTACTATCATTATATAGAATTTCTTTATTTGTTTTAGAGCAATGTAAAATCCATCAACTAACAAATCAGCTCTAAACAAAGGTTAAATATCTTATGTATGGAACGATAATAATAAATCTGCTCCTCCGGTTGCCTTCAGTCATATACCATAGTAACTGTGCATTATCATATATTTTTTCCAGTCAACGTGATAAAACAGTGTTGCGTTGCAAGACAAAAATTCCTTTCACTCCAACAGTTCATAAACTTCAGCCGCAAGTAGTTCAATATCCGTAATATATAATTGCCCTTAAAGGGCTGGCTTTCGTAAAGGCTCGATTTCTTTTAATTCTAATATACCGCTCTATTGGTCATCCACTTTAATTAATTTATTTTGCATATTGTGATTACCGTCTTAGCCAATTCTATCATTTTTTTGCTGTAATCAAAAGCGACAATCGTGAAGCGCCTCTTTATGCAAATGCGAAGAATAATTTCATTACCGCAATATCAAAATGTAATCCGCAAGTTAGGAGATAAATTCCGTTACTTTAGGACACTACCTCTATGGGAAATTCATTCGTTTGTCACCCATTACATTATCTAAAATTGTACGTTTTCTCCCAATTTTTGCCTCCTCTGTTCCATGTTCTCTCCACTCCCAAAATTGCCTTTTGCTTCCACATTAAATCTTCCTACTATGGCCGCTATTTACCCTCATAACTACAGTTGACTGTAGTCTTGTGTGCCTTACTTTTCTTTTCAAAATGGTATAGAGGCTTTTATTTTATAATATGCAAAGCTTTTCTTCCTGCAAAATTCGGATATTTCCCTTGCCATACGCTATTATTAAACGAAAGCAACAGCTTTTTACGCGATATGACCGAAAGTCTAAAGAGATATATCATCATTTGTCATTTCTTCTCAGTATAACTAACTGCATGGCATATCAGAAGCCAAATACAAAGAGAAAAACAATACCCTTGAATGGTGATGCTCTACCCTGCCCGACATTGTCATAAAACCATGTCGAAAAGAAATACAATGCCAAAAATATCCATACCATAAAAAAGTCCAATTGCCATATTACTTATTAAGTTGTCGTTTCTCTTTTTTTCACTTTTTTCCATTTTGGCCTTTCCCTTATAAGGTGTCATATGAGACTCCAAGAAAACAAATTTTTCAATAATTTAAATCAAGTTCATTCTTGTCTCTCCCCAATTCAATGGCACCTGCCAGGTATTCAATTCCCCAATGATTTCTTTATGTCATTCCCGATTGTGTTCATAGTCAACGTATTTGCTTTCCTGTTGTAATATCCGTCCATTTCTGGTTCAAGTGGTTCCTCTCTCGATTAACAATTTTATCAAGCTATTCGGAATAGCCAGCAATGAACTTGCTTGCATTGCGCCAGACGTTACATTATCTTCAGAAACATATACTGCCGGATCTTGTCTAAACGGCTTATTTCAGGCGTAAGCACAAATATGAGCTCGCCGAGAGTTTCTAATACCTTTTAATTCTGTATTGCGACCTTCTTCCATTTGTATAAAATTCAGATCATTCCTATTATTCACCGATACAACGGGCAAAGTTTATATAAAAATAACTTCATCTTTCAAGTCTAGTTGATTGTGGTTATAATACTTTTAATTTGCATCTTTATAAGCCCGTGAAGATATTCCTGCAGTGCAAAAGGTAAAGAAAATTATAGTTTCAACAGTGTATACTACTTTTTTTTAATGCCTGCTCCAACACAATAGTACCGAAAACAAAAAGTAATAAGGGGTGCTGACAGGCTATGTCAAACTCCATAATCAAAACAAATTTGGCAGTCTATATATTATATAAAGCCTGCTCCATTCCATAACACCCTCATGACATTTTGAAAACTTTGGTTTAAATAGCCAGAGATACCCTCAACACCTGTTGTGTTTCCGCTTCCAGCAAGGCAGTATTACAATCAAACCAATAAATTCCCAAACAGATTCAGCACTTATTGAATCAGTACAGCTCAACGCAGTCTTTCAAATGTTGAAATAACCGAAGAGGCTCTTTCTGCTGTACGCCACACAGTATTTTTCTTCAGCAGCAGACAAATAACTTCTAACTGTACTTTTCCCAAAAAGATAACATAATCATGATACTAGTATCAATGTCAAAAATAAAGAAGGTCTGTATCAGCAATCTCTGCAGGAGGCATTTAACAGGGCTTCCCCTTTGCTCCGGCTTTTGGCTCTACGTTGTCCGTGTGATTATCAATCCGTGTTTTGTGAGACAGGGTTACACCATTTTCAGGATATCATTCGGTTTCAAAGTATCATCAATAAAATAATTTCTCCCGGACAGGCATGGTCAGCCGGACGATTTCACTGTTGACAGAATACACATTTATATTATTTTCCTTTTGTGGCAAATTATCCCGTAAATGAATCTGATACAGTATAAATAAAATATTTTCGCTCTGTATACTCAACAAAAACATATCACACATAATTCAGACTGAATATATCGTTTCTATGTGAAAGTTCTATAATCGCTAATCGAGGTTTTCCTGTTCCCTAAATTGTCTTTGCTCCATGATAAACTGGAAACAAGGCAGCATCAGTTCTTTGCGCCTGTGTAATTCTGCTTATGTCCAAGAATCCTCTGCAACATATCGTCTATGGTTCATCCTTCCGGAAATAATCATATCCCATTGTCTAAATCAGAAATATCGAAAGTCATGGGTTATCTTTGACAGGAAACCTCCTGCAGCAGTGTCTATCACTGAAATGATTTATCTTTAATGCTTTAGTACACAAACCACCTGCCAGGTCAGTCCATTTTGGTCTATCTTGTTGCCACGAATAGACATCGGAATGTCCATTTCTAGGCATAGAATAATATACGGGTTTGTACATCTGCCATCTTTGCTGAAATAGCTAACAAGCTCTGTCAAGGACAAGATAAAAATAGTATGCTTCAGTTAAAAATCCACTTATGACAAAAGTGTCGATATTGATTTTATAATCATTCCAATAAAAGTAACCATTTTATCCCAGATAGTGATTCCCATTGCCGTTCCCAAAATCATAGTGTCTGTTCTTATGGTCCACTTTATCCATTTCCTGTTTTATAATCAACTCCATAGTGTATAGCAGACTTTCCTCAATGTAGTTTTCCTGCGTCTACATAGGTAGAATGCCGATATGATTATTTTCAATAACGATTTGTCCTCCTTTACAGCTGAGCACCAAATACAACGGTAAATCTTTTGCAGATTCTAATTACCAGACACCACATATGCAAGCATACACCTACCTTGATTGCTGTTTTTGAATATCCAAAATTGATAAGGCAAAATATTCTTCGTTAGGTTACCAAAAAGCCAAGCCTGAAAAGGCCTCCATAATTCTGTTCCTATTTGATTATATAGTTTTATTTAGAATACCTTGCGCATATTTTTTACTTAACACTGGAATAGGCTATTACTCCATCAGTTTAGAAGAAAGTACTTAAAAATTTTCTTCCCTTATATAACAATCATGGCTTCTAAGTCTTCAAGAATGGTTTCTGCTGTCTGCTGTGAGCCTTTAATTAGGTGTCGGCAAAAAGCCAGATCCAATGGTGTTGTCTGCATGGAAATGTATCGTATAAAGGTTTCAACGTAAGCTGGAATAAGCTATTTCTCCTGTATCCGTTCCCTTTCTTTTGTTTACATCTGGACGAAACGACAACCTCAACAGGGTGTTATGCGAGATAATTTATCATTCGGTTTTAATTCATCACCGTGGTGGTTATCTTGGATCACTACGAAAAGCCGTTGTCAGAGTATGACGTGCCGCATCAATGCAGTCAGTTTGTATCAGAAGAGAGTACAGCTGGCGGACTACTTCCGCCTGGTGAGGTGGCCGAGCTTATATTTTCTCTGCCTGAAATAATCATTTTCGGAACACATCACCACGCGATGGACGCCATTTTCTATTGATTTTTGCCAGTAAATCGGAAACAGCATAGATTTTCAGGCCATTAAGCCTGTAATGAGATAAATTTTTGTTTCATTTCACTTCCTCCGGCACCAAAATATGTACGTATAATACCAAATTCAGCACATTTATAATTTGAATAGGGACATTACTGGCATTTTACTAAAGTACAAATTCAATGTATACGGAAAAGAAAGATGTAAAGGTGGGAGGGATTCCGCCGTGGTCGGCATTGTGGGAAAAATCCAGTTTAGATTTTACCACAATGCTAACATCTTTACCAGTCTTTGGTTCGGAATAGTGTAGCAGTGCGGCGCTGTCTCTTTGTTTTCGGTTGCTTCAACATGCGTACGCGAGCATTGGCTGCTGGAATGTCTCGTGACAATTTCGTGATGGTCTCGACGTGCGAGTTTGTGGAAACAGATCGACCGGCTAGCCGCTGCTGCGCACTTGACCAACATGTTCTTTCAGATGTGGCGGGTCACGTGCGAGTGGCGGGATTGCACGAGATGTGGAGATGATGACGCTGCACGGCTTCATATCGGCGAAAGGTTTGGAGGACGGTCGGCGTGCAGCCCCGCGCGGCGGGTCAGCGACAACGACATCCGGACGAGATCCCTGTTTGCCAGGTGCCGACGCGACTTTTTGTCGCATCGCCGACGATAAACTCTGCATTTTTGAGCACGCGTTATCACGGGCATTCGCTGACCATCGAGGCCGCTGGCAGGCTGCTACGATTTCGATGCCGCTAGACCGACGATACTCTCTGGGCAGAGGTGTGATTGTCCTGTGACCGTAGTAGGCATCAATGACGGTCTCTGTCGCCGGGATCCGCATGGGAAAGCGCCTGTTCGCCACGGGCGTTCAGCCTGCTGTGTATTGACCTGGGCGAGGATCGCGGAGTGAAATGTGAAAGATGCAATGCCGTCCGAGGCCCATCGGATCGGTCAGCTTCCGAGAACACTGTCTCACGCGTGGTGGTGTTGTTCCACGATAGTCTGGATGTTTTGATGTACGCTGACGAGGAGTTCGGCCCGATGCTCTCGCAGCAGTCAGACAAATTCGCTGCACGCGCGGCAGCTGTTTGGTCGCTGTGACGATCACCCGCCATGAGGTCGCCATTCTGCCGGCGCGGCGTGTGACGCAGGATGACGCTATGGCTGCAATGTCCTCATTAGCGAGCAGGAATGCGAAGCTGCGCGACAGCCGCGCGTACGGCAGTGCCAGCGTTGATACAAAGCTCACGCTAGAATATGAGCGGTTCTTCCGTATCGATGATCGTGCTTAAGCTTCCCTGTGCGACGACCAGCCAACGACGCGGTTACTACCCTTAGCGAAGGGCGGCGGAAACTGCATTTTCTATTGCGATAGTTCCACGACCCGGCTGTGCCGCGAGGGTCTCTCTGGCCAGAGACATGCCGGTGGTTTGCCGATATGAGACAGATGCATCAATCACGCCTGCTGCTGACGCTTTAACGCGCAGTTGTGACCGCGCGGAGGATGCTGCGCTGACCGCCGCCACCTCCTCGCAAAAGAGCTGCACGCTAAAGGTGTGGTACGAGTCATTGCTCTGCTGAAGAATTTCCGTCAAACGTCCACGGAAGCGCGAGGTTTTGCCTCCTCAATGCGTACCATAGCCCGTTCGCCGGGAAAGCGCAGTGAGGACAAATGCGGTAAAAGTTGCTGTACTCGCCCGACGCCCTCGCCGCTCGTTCCAGCCGGTCGATGCAGCTCGCCATGAACTTCCCCTCGACGTGCGAGGGCATACTACGCATGATCTGCGCGCCTTTTGTTTGCTTTTTCGCTGACTCTCGAAACGTCACGCTTTTTCAAATACTTCCATCCGGGCGTGGGCTACATCGCGCGTGTTCGAGCTCCCTGTTCGGTCCAAGTCTGCCACGCCCACCGCGACGTTTCGCACTGCTTGCGGTGTCCATGTCGACGCGAGCTGTGTCTCCAGTACGCATGTTTTCCCTGCCCCGTAACGCCCGACTCTTTCATGATGTGCAACGCACTTTCGTTGGATCCGGCGGTTTCGCGAAGTCCCTCCCGATCGCGGCGATCTCCCGAAACATACGCGGAGGAAACAGCGCCGTGGCGGCCCGACCTGCGCGCATTTGATGTTTATTCGTGCAGACAGCGTGGAGACCGCGCCCGGCAAAGTTCCTCCAGCATCTCCATAATGCGTGCATAGGAACATGGTCTTGTGCAGAGAGTTTTCAGCGCCAGCGTGCTTTGTGCTCTGCCCTTAAAACCTGATGCGACAAATGCTGCGTCCGCTTACCGCGATGCGAGCGGCAGAATCCGCTCAATCAGTTTCTGTGTTCGTTTCCGACAAAATATCGATACTTCTCCGCTGCATACGTCAGGAAAGGCGGTATGCTGACAGGAACTAGCAGTGGCGCTGTCTGCCAAATCTTCAAGCGAATTGATCCAACGTGCCGTCCGATCGAAAATCGCAGCCTTATACCATGCGCGAGCACTCTCGCTTTGAGGCTGTGCTTTCACTGCGGAAAGGCTGCTTTCTTTCTCAGCCAAGTGCTAAAAAGTTCATGATGATCACATCTGCGGGTTTTGACCTTGCGCGTGGACTGGCTTTCGTCACTTGCCGACCAAGGCGCGGTGACTGCTTTGTTGCCGCCCTTGTAATCCTCTACCGCCTTTGCATTGGCTTGGCGATGACCTGATCGACGCGTCACCGCCTTCCAGTCACTGTGGTGTCTGCGGTCTGGATGGGCCCTTGGTCGCGACTTGATCTTCATCCAGGGGCATCCAGGGATGTCACATCTGTTGCCCATGAACACGGTTTTGCCGTCTTGGGCGAAATCGTCCCCTTGGCGATGAGGAGAATCATCTCGCCAGGGCGCTTTGCATCCGACCAGGAGGAGTCCTCGATCGTTTTCCCTTCTCTGCGTTCAGGTTCTTGGAGAGATCGCCCATCAATGCCAGTTTGCCGCCAGTTTCGCATCGCTCCTGTTGCAACAAGTGGCATCACCGCCAGTACTCCAGCCGCATCGCACGCAGACTCAGCGAGTGATCGCCCGCATCGTATGCGGGAGAGTCCTGCCTCGTCCATCAGACGCACGCGACGGGCGTCCGGCGGCTCCGGCAGCTCGCCGCACCGCCTCAATTTCCTCTTCACTCGTCACGATGGGCGAAGGTCGGGCTCCGGCATCATAACGGTGATCAGCCGCCTCCTCTTTGCTGCGCATGGAGGCGTCATGCCACCGCTCTGGATCCCACGTGCGTGGCCTCACTGCACATCGTGTCACGCCGTCCTCCCGAGCACCTCCGTCTGACGCTCGATCTCTGCCGTTCGATCGCATCTTCCAACGCTTTGAAGGAGTTGATGTTTTCATCTCCGTCCGTGACTCGAAAGCTGATCTGAGACCAACAGGACGCAGGGGAGACGTTGATGTCGCGCGAAAGTTGCCCTCTCCATGCGGCGATTCCAGACGTTCGATATGCTCCTCCCGGTCGACGAGTCGCTACTCCAGACGGCACGTGCTTTCCTCAGCTGAGGACGCTATCGGGCTCGGAGACAATCTCAAAGCAGAGGAACGCCGGTGCGGTTGTAGTCCACACATTGGACGAGGCGGAATCCTTAATCGTCGTGCCAGAGTAGAAACGGGAGTTTTCCTGCGTCCTCCTCCATGTGGATGCGCGTCAGACGAATGCCTGCTTCCCTCTTCCCGTATCGATATCACCCAGCCATGTTCGGCGATGCAGGCAGGTCATGCCTGCTGCGAGGTTTGGGAGGATTCTTCGCAAATCCGGAGATTGAAAGTAATTCTTGCGAGTCGAGCTTTGCGCAGCGCCGTTGATCACGTGCGGTTCGTCGCCAGCCCGCCTTGATGGCCGAAATGGACGACCTCACGGTTGGCGACAGGAGAACGCCGGGCGAGACCGGAAGCGAGACCGGGACCAGACATGTATGTGTTCTGCGGGGCTCCAGACCCGTAGCACAGCCACGCAGAAAGGTCACTGGTGCTGTTGTCTTGAGCTCACCAGTGAATCTCAGGCCGATGACAGTTTCGTATTTCATGCCTTCCTCCAATCGGCGCCATTTTCGTATGGAAATCCATGCCCCTGCTCGCCAGGCAAACGCCGCACGCAGGATCGTCTCCTCCGCCAGCGGACGACCGATGATCTGAAGTCCGATCGAAGTCCCCGCCGCGAGTGAAAGTACGCAGGGACGGAGAATGCGAGGGACCCCGCGAGATTCAGTGGAACGGTCGAAAATATCCTCTGCAGATACATCTGCAGGGGGCTCGTCATTTCCCCGATGCGATGCGCACGGTGTCGGTGCTGTCGGTGTCTTATGGTGACATCCACCTGCTCAAAGGCTCGCGTAAAGTCCTGCTGAATGAGCGTCCGCACGCTGCAGTGCATGAGTAGCCACCATCGTAATATCCGGCGGAGAGTGCGCCAGTTGCCGATGAGGATGCGCCGTTTACCTCCGCGCCAATTTCTCCGTGCGCGTCCGCGTCATCATATCGGCAGATCCTCTCCGTCACCCGTGCGCCATAAGCGGCCCCGTCATAGCGTTCCAGATTCGTCGCAGCCTCTGCAGGTGCAGTCAGATGGTAAGTGGAGACGGCATAGTCCGTGCGCGAGGAGAGAGTTTCGCGAACCTCTGCCACATCGCACTCCATATCACGCAATCGCCCTTGCGGACGATGCCTCAACCTCCTGATCCATTCCGTCAATAAAATGTTCCTTTGCAGAGTCCGATCTTTAACGCCAGCATCTGCACGGAGTACTATTGCTAGAGTCCGGGACATCGGCGCGGCTCGCCGCATCGAGAATTACGTCGGATCCATGCGCTGCAGTACGTTCGTGGGGATGACCTGCATCCGTGACATCGCGCGTCGAGCGGTCCGGTCTGATCGGTGACGCATACGCGCCATCAGACCGTGAGACGCACGCGCGCACGAATCGGCTTCAATCCGACGATGCCGCGAGAACTGATGCGGGCTGACGGAATCGACCGCCCGGTATCACTGCCGGAAGTGCCCAGTGCCGTTCCGATGCGCGGCGAGCGGCGCTGCTGCCGCCCGACGACCCGCCGGGAACACGTGCCGTGTCCCAAAGGGTTTGTGCGCGTCGGCCTGAAAAGGCGGGGTTTTCTCGTCGGGCCACCGCCATGCGAAACTCATCCGAATTCGTCTTTCCGGGACGACGGCGTCCCACTCTGCGTGCAGCTTCGTCGCAGACGTCGTCATCGCCAGGGCCGAACAAAGTTCTGCTCAAGATGCTTGGACGCTTGGCTGTCGTGTGCCTGATGGGTGCAGATGTTATCCTTAACAGCACGGAATCCCTGCGAGGAACCGGAATCTTCTCTCCTGCGGCGCATTTGCATCACGGCATCGCCTGAGCAAGCGCGCCTCGCGTGTTTCAGAGGTATGCGCAACATCGCCCTCTGCAACGTCCATGCGCGAAAGCACATCCTCGGTCAGTTTCACGGGCGCTGATCTCGTTTGCGCGCGAGCATATCGTGTAGGACATGCGCCGGTTTTCGCACATAGACTCAAAAGCGCCTCCTTACCCGGCGAGTGCCAGCCGGCGCTTTACCGATACCCGTCCTCCTGCGGCGGTGCATTCCAGAAAGCGCCGCTCTCGTTGAAAGAGAGACAGGCGCACACTCGTCTGCGCGAGACGTTCTCGAGTGGGCAGTGCATGACGCCGTCGGCGGCACATCTTCCGTATCAACATGCGAGAGATTATCCACGTACGAGAGAAGAGTCTCCCAGAACGCCAGTGCCTCGTCCTTTTCCTCTGCCCAGAACCGAAAGACGCGAAGATGCGCGGTCACCCTGAAGATCTGTTCCGTGCACCCCTTCACCGACTCCACCGTCTTTCCGGCACTTCTGGGAGGCACTGGTAAATACTGGCTCGGCCATCCGGCTGCCTCATTTTATCAGCGATTCCCGTTAGTCGCAGTTTGCTCGCTGTGTATAACCGATCCACTTCGTCGTGTCAAACGAATCACTACACCCTGCGGCGGGTCGGATAAAAATCTGGCGAGAGTGCGAGCAGAGATCTCCGCAGATTAAGAGTGAACCGTTGCCGTCGATGTGCCGCTGGCGTCGAAGAAACGCCGGCGATAAAGCTCCACCATGTCTTGCATCCGACGGCGCTGCATCCACGCACGGCAGGTGCCGCGTCATCAGTTCGATGAACGTGCGCGCCTGCCTCCGGCGTTCCCGTGCGGGAAAAGCAGAGGATCCGAGGACGTCGGGTCAATCGTCAGATGAGACGGGACGTCCGTGGAGGCCAACGATCACGTCGAAGGCACTACAGGGTAGATGGATGGAGATCGCATCGCCTGCCCACGTGCCACCGCCATTCCGCACGTTTCAGCCGCTGCGTATCGACCTGATGGATGCGCCATCGCCGAGGAAGTAGTCCCACGCACGGCGGATAACGGTCGCGCCGGAAGAAGTTTGTTGCCGAGATATTACTCTGCGCAGATCGGTATAGTGCATCAAGTGAATGAGTGGAGAGATCGGGTGCCGCTGCGCAGCTTCACGGTGCGCACAACAAGATGCTCGCCAGATCGAGAAGACGGCTTTCCGCTGTGCAGAGATCGTCTCTGCGCGCTCACCACGATCATCGCTAGCGCTCGTTCGGTATCGCAGCAAATGGCTCCGATCGTCAAAGACGCATGTGCGTCCTCGAGATCGAGTTCACTGATATGCGTACCGTCTCGGTCGTATGGCTCCGCCCGTCGTGCGCGCCGCCAAAGTCAGCGTGCCCTGGACGATGGGAGGTCGTCGGGTCAGGCAGCGCACCAACGAGGGACGATATGGCTCTCCTCCCGCCGTGTTATCGCGGCCGAGATGTATTCCAACGTTGCGGTTCCACATCTTCGTATCTCACTCACATGGTTCGGCCAGGCCGTGCCGCCGCCATGAAGCTGCGTATGGCAAGTAAGCGCGTCCGATGCCGGGTGCCTTCCATCATGCACCGATCGACGCCTCCACGGGGCGGCGGTTCCTGCTAGATGAGAAGCCAAACAGTCCAGTGGCCCGATGGATGCGTCGGAACATGCACCTGATAGACAGCGGCTGTGTGGGAACGAGATGGAACAATGCGCTTGTGCGTCCGCTGCATGGCAGGCCTCCTCGTAATGAAGCAGCTCGTGCTGGTTGATCATGATGGCACGTCGGCATTTGCCTTGAAGCAGTTGCCGCCGACTCTTTTGGTGAACAGTCCCTCGGCCCACGAGGTCGTCAGATCCATCCGTAGATCAGATCGTAGACATCGACCGGTCACGTGCGCACAAAGCGCAGCCCGTGCTGCGCAGTGGATCGCTCACGCGCGGATCATCGCCCCTGCCGCCAGAAGGAAAATCGACGGCAGATATTCACAGCAGACATCGATCCTGTCGCATCAGTCTCCACGAGATCGATATGCCGCACCGACGAGTAGCGCAAGCGAGCTCCGGCGTACCGATCCCCCGTCCCGCCGCCGATCACGGGAATGTTTCTCGCCGTCGGATTGCACATCGGTACATGAGTGATCATCTCGCTTGATAGATGAACTCATCCTTCTCTGTAGGCATCCATATAGCCGTCAAGCGTCAAAAATCGCGAACTCGGGCGAGACTCAGGGCGCCACCGTCAATGCGCTTGGAACTCCGCTCTGTCCACTGTAGAGCTGACGATCTACGCGGATGGAAGACCGCACATTCAGTGTATGTTCTGTCGTATACCAAAGATTCCATGGCCATCTCTCCGTCATTACATTGAGACGCTGTATGCTCATATCTCCGGTCCTGTGATCAGCAGCCCTTGCTGCTTTGCTGGCAGATGTACGTCAGAGAATCTCGTCCGTGATCTCCTCGGTGCAAAGGATCAGGGATGCACCAGGGAGGAGAGCACCTTTTCATGACAAACTCAACGCAGATACGTCCTTCAGCTCTACTTGGATGGGCGGGACTCCTTCTCACGCACAGTAACGCATCCTGCGGGCCGCAGACCACCACGGGATCGATACTCGCTCCATCTTGAGGTGTCTTGGAGGGATCGCTTGCGATAGTTCCGACGGATGCTCTCCGCCAGTGCCTGCGGCAAAGCCGCTCAATATCCTTCGGACGGTCCGCCGACGCAGAACGCCGCAAGCAAGTTTGCGACGTCCCCCGAACTCGGTCTGGATGTCATAATCATCGCTGCGGGATGTCGCAGACCGCGATGCCGGCGAGCCCGTTGCGCGCGTAAAGAGATGGAACGGCTACGTCGTATCGAAGTCATACACAGCATCGCCGTCGATCAGCTCACGCCCACGCGCATAAACTCGCGTAGTCTCGGTATGGCGTTGATCTCATCACGGGCATGGGCGACCAGGTCCGATGATTACGGTCCGTCACTTCACGTCCGCGCAGTGCCAGTGCGGCGGCTGATATCCGAGACTCGCGAGGCGCAGATGCAGAGCACTCGTCAGTCTGTGTGATAATGATAATCCTGATGGACGCCATCGCGCAGCATCGTATCGCACAGAGAAGAATGGAGCTCTGCGTCAACGCGGGCGCGGACTTTATGCATGCTGATCCCGCGGCCTAGCCGCCCGCATCCATCGCCGCCGTTGGAGTCGATCGCACTGAAATAGGGATTGCGGCTACCGCGCGCCTCGTCTGACCATGCCTTCTTCATCCCGCGGGCATGCGGCACTTTCACGTAATGGCACCACCGTCCGAAGCCGATGCGCGATAGGTCGGATTGTTGACCGATACCGCCTTGGCGTCCGGATGGCGCTCCATTGCTGCTGCCGACATCGTCCCGTGCCGCATTCCGAGCGCAGTCCCGTGTATCCTCGATGCCGGGATTGACGTACCGATCGGCACAGCGCCGCGAAGAATCAGTGCAGTGATGGCGCGATGGACGATAAAAGCGCGGCATGATCCATGTCACCGCGTCCTACCGACCGATAGGATCATTGCCTGCGCCGAGCCCGTCGTCCCGCTGACCATGAGGCATGGGCGGCACGGAATAGCTTCTGCTGCCAGATAGCATCACGAATCACGGGGCTGGATGGCGAAGATTGTCGAGGCATCTGCATCAGGTGACATCGACATCAAGACGATTCAGCCCCGAGGACACCTCGCCAGCTCCGGATTGCCGCGGCCGTGTTTTCGTGACGGCATCCGGGCGGAACGAGGCGTGCCCGCTTCATCCGCACAAGGTGCCTCCTCAATGGGCGCATTCGTCGGAGAGATAGGGCATTACTTACTCTCCTCCGACAGAAGGCGAAGACCAGATCATCGCATAGCCGTGAGGCGGCTGCATTCCCGCTACCCGTCACCAGCGCTGGCCTCATCATCCGGCTCCGCCGGACTTCCCGCAGACGATGGGACGGCAGCGCGAGCTGTCCATACGCGCGGGCAGGAGATCCCGCTCGCGCACGGCAGGTCAGATCCTCCGTGCGAAAGCATGTTAGTTTCCAGATCGTCAGCTGCTTTACATAGGCGCTGATGCATCGCCCGAATCGTTCTCCTTATCCCTGCAAGGTGCAGACCTAGAAAGGAACGGTACCCGATTGATGCCGATACCCAGACCGATCCTGGTATTGGCTGCACGGTCGCCGCCGCAACGCTCATACGGTTCAGGCGGACTGCCGCTCGCGGTTTTCCGCTGCGGAGCATCTCCGGGCAATACCGGAGTCTGCGGGATGGCGGCACGTTTGCGACATCCTCTTGCGCATCCCGTTGGCGGCGAGGGATGCTCATCATCACATACTCGATGATCGTGTTCTTAGAGACGCGATCTCCTTGCCGCGCTGGATCGGCGGGGATGTCGTCCGCGCTCGTCGGATCTGGCGAGGTGCCAGTACCGTCCGTAGCCGCGAAGCGGCACGGACATCGAAATCCACCGGAACGGGCGAAGGTACAGCCTAGCAGGTCAGACACCGCTCCGTCGAGATTTCCACTCTGCGAAGTGCCGTCGATCCATTGCACTCTTGAGACGGCTGCGAAAGCTCCACCGCGACGCCTTCCTCAGCGTGGCGCGAACCGCGGCCAGCATGAACGGGTGAGATCCAGTATCAGAAGCATCAGCCGATGGTCAACTTCAGGGAGCAGCTCGCTCTTCTCCTGCGCGGGAGACCGCAAGCCTCCACAGGAGCAGCGTCCAGACCAAAATAGGCGACGAAGGTGCCACTCATTCTGTCATTTCGCCCTGTGGGCACTCCGCCGCCCGTGTTCATGCTCATATGCTCACGCAGATGGCGCAGTGTCCACAGCGCTAATGCTTGCAGCGATCAATGGACGATTTTGATAAAGTGATGTGGAACGTCCGCATCCTCCACGGCACGAGAGGACCCATGTGTTCAGACGCTCCTTCACCGTCCAGCAGCGCCGCACGATGCGGAAATGAGAACGCGCTCCTGCGCGCGCGTGCTTCACCTTTTGCGGCCAAGGGATAGCCGGCAGCGCCACACCGTCACATCCGGCGAAAGGATGCTGAACGTCCACACACATCGGACGCAGTGCCGTGATGGCAGCCGCCTGATCGCACTGGGAAACTGATAAGAGGCAAGACCACGCTCTTTTGCTGTTCGCCTGCATAAACTCCATCATTTCCACAGAGACCGACGCGGGAGATGCGTCACGGAAGTTCGTCCAGAGAGACTTCCTGCTTCAGGCACCTGACGGTCAAGGAGTGCGCAGAGCTCTTGAGGCAGACGAACTGGTGAAAATCCATTCATGACAGAGTTCCCGCCTCGTTCTTCGGCAGTTTACTTCACGCTACCGCAGGCGCTGCCTTCATATACCAGCTGCCGTCTTCTTTGTTTTCCTTCGGCGCGGATGCGCTTTTGGTGCTGGTGCCTCTGCCGTAGTGTTCTGCCGCGTCTTTCTTCTTCGCCGCAGATGCCGTACGTTTTCATAGCTCGCGTGCCTTCCCTGCTGTTTCTGCGTTTACGTTGCTGCATTATTCTTTGCCGTCTTTTTCTTCTGCTTGCTTTCTTCTGCTGCGTTCTCCTCCGTCTGCTTCTCCCTCTACGCGCGCTTTCTATATCTCTCTCCGTCGGCGGCGGATATACGACTCGTTGTATGCGTTGCGCAAGTCTCTCTCGCCTCGCTTTGTTCAGCGCGGTAATGTACGGTAGATCCTCGTCAGCGACTCTAGCTTTCATACGTACGAAGTCGGAATCCGTCCGTAATGATGATGCGCACACCTCTGATAGAGGACCGCACGCTGAGTCACCAAAGGCAGAGCGGAAATCCGATTTCAGAAAGACAGCTGATCTGCGAAAAGGTAAAGTCCGACTCCGTAGGCGAATCCAGCGCTTTTGATCAGGATGTGCCTCCCAATCCGAGACGAGCGATCTGTGCGGCATGGCTGGTAACGCTGTGCAATGTCGATGGTATACTGAAGCATTTCGATCGGCGCATTCTCTATAGCGCGAGGATCGCTCACGGTATCGATACTCGAATCGGCGTCCTGTCTCTCCTCACTCTTTCCCGCGTCCCGCAGACGCGCGTGCGCTACGCCACGAGAGGTCGCCCTCTCCCTCGAGCACATCCGCATGTCGCCGATTCGTCTCTCGCAGAGCGGATCGTCGCTGCGTTCTTCTCCGTCATCCGCTGCACTATCCCTCTGCGCTGCGCGATATGAAGATCGCTAGAATCTTGAGACGCAGCTGCGGAGCTCTGCCGTCGTTACGGGGACAGAAACGGCTCTCAGCTCTTCGCGCCACGTTCTTGCCCAGTCACCGAACATCCTGCTCGCATGATCGGCGTGCATGTCCCGCGATGTCCTGATTCAGATGCTCCTGCACCGAGCACGCGATAGAGACGCGGCAGCGCGCCGCACTGACGCTCCTGATCATGCCCGCCGAATGATGCATCCGTCTCCTCGAGATACTACTGAGACCCGCAGGCCGCATGCCGCCATTACTGAAAGGCTGCATCATCCGCACAGATTCCAGTGTCGATACGACCTGCCAATCTCCATCATCCGGAAGACAAGGCAAACCTGGAACGTGATCCATACCGCTTCATCGCTGCTCTGACGCGCGACGACATCGACCACACGCCGTATGCGCTGCCTGATCCACCGTCAGATTGTCGTCTCACGGGACGGGAGGTCACGCAGACCGATACGGGACAGGATAATGTTCTCTGCCTCCAGACCAAAGTCGCTGCGGCGTCGCCGGCGAGATAGTGCCACTCCGTCAAATGCGGTGGCAGACCGCATCATTCGGCATTTTCGAGTAAACGCCGGCGAAACATCTGCAGAAAAATCCGCCAGAGCCGCAGACGTATCAGCGCTCCGCCGAACTCCGTATCCATCGTCCAGCCCTAAAGAGTCATCCTGGCCCGTATCAAGGACATCGTCAGACCGCGCACAACGCAGAAGAGCGTCTCATCATGCCGTCTCGGCACCGTTCGATTGTATTGCCGGCGCATGTCTCCGGCGTCTTCTAGTGGTGCACATGACAAGGCCTGCAAGTACCAGCCACGGTACGCAGACAGTGCAGCTGCAGCCGCTATTTTCGATGGCATAGCTCATCATCGATGTTCCCTCTCTCCATCATGGCGGCTCATGCGTCCCACGCATGGTCGACGTACCTGCCGCCTTGCCCGGCGCAGCATCGCCACTCGCATAGAGTACAATGGGCTGCTGGCGGCACCGGCTGGCACTGCGCAAGCTCGGAAAATCATGCCGCCACAGTACCATCGCCCTGTGGCTCCATCCACGCATTCGCCTCGCGTTTTTCCGCAGCGTATTTTGCCCGCACGACGAGGTTCGTGTGGTGCTGCGGCAAGTCAACTCAGATCGGACGCTGTCGGCGCGCGCAAAAGAACCTCATCTGACGCTACCGACAATCACGGTTTTTCGGCTGCATCAAAGCGATCACGTAGAGCGGATGCTCTGCCGCAATCGAGTCCCTACTTTGCCCAATGGTATAAAAGGGCAAGTACCTTCATGGGTGCCGAGGACATGTCCTGTACGATCCGTGATCGCCCCCGTCTGCATCGTCTGCGGTGCGTGCGTACGCAGGTGGGACTTATAGTCGTCACGGGGAACAACCAGATCTCCTGGCTCTCCGCCTTGTGGGCAGCAGGGCATAGTCCTCCGCTACGCCGAATCTCGTCGCGCGATAATCCCCGAGCGGAAGAAACACGATCCATCATCTCCTGTGTCAGATGATAGCACGTCGGACTGATCCTTCGCCGCGTCAATTCCTTTCGCAGATGGTAGGTTCCATCGTCCCGTGCGTGATCCGCGCAATAATGCCCTGCCTGGCAATATACTGTGCACCAAGCGCCCGTGTTTTCCAGCAGCCCTTCAAACTTAATATGGCGATTGCGCAATACACGGATTCGGTGTACGCCCACGCGCATACTCCGCGTAAAATAGTCAATCACCAGCCGCTGAAACGGCTCGGTGAAGTCCATCACAATGCCGAGATCCCCAAGATATCTGCGACACGGCGCCGTCATCCACCTCGAGAGAGAACAGCTGCACGCCCATCGGGGTCGGCGTCGCGCGTCTCCTCCGAGAGACGCATCGTCCACCGACGACTTCATATCCCTGCTCCTGAAGCAGGTGCCAGTAACCGAGCTGTCACACCTCCGCTCCATCCGCGACGACTACGTTGTTCTCCATCCTTTGCCCCACCGAGTTCAGGAAAGCACTGATAAATTCAGCACCACCGTCTTAGTACATCTTTTTCGCCCTGTCTGTGCCTGAATCCTCCCACATAGCCTCTGCTATGCGTCCAGGTTCTCTCCTTGACGGGACAAAAATCTGCATAATCCAAGGGACTGTTTTATCAGCGATTCCTCAATCAAATCAATTTAGTTATAGCATTCGATTCCGAAAATACAAGATATTGTATTTAGTGAACGAAAGACTACACACAACGTATTCTTTTTGATAAAATTAAAAGAAAAAGGAGGTGAACTATGGGCGTCATCAGGGTAATCGCCGAATACAATCCATTCCATCACGGACATGCTGGCGGCTTCGTGAACTGCGCCGGAGATTCCCTCTGTGGACGGCATCATCGTCGTAGTGAGCGGCAGCGCAACGCGGCGTGGAACGCCTGCCGTTCTCGACAAGTGGACACGGGCGGGGCACGCCGTCGACGGTGGTGTGACCTCGTGCCAGGCTTCCTTTGTCTTTTGCCTGCCGCAGCGCCTGGGGACTTTGCGCGGCGGCGTCTCCCTCCTCATGCAGCTCGGCGTCGTCAGTCGCCTGCCTTCGGCACAGAGGCTGGACTGTGCCCCACTCGAAAAGAGCTGCACGGGAGTTGACACAGAAAAATCCAGCACAGGATTGCGCATGGGCTCTCCATGGGGCTGTCCTGCGCGGCGGCACTCTCCTCTGCCCTGGCGAGAGCGGCAGCATCACTGAAAAGTATCCTGCGTGCACCGAACAATATTCTCCGGCATGGGTACCTGCGCGCACTCCATGCCGGGGATCTCTGTTTATCACGCCGCTTGCCCTGCCGCGCAAAACAGCGGAGCACGGAAGACACGGCTGCGCAGCGGCATCGCCAGTGCATCCTCCATCCGCACAGCACTGCGGGATGTTCCCCAGAGACATATCGCAGCGTGTGTCATGCCAAATGTGCTTAGTGATCTGCGTCATGCCATCGCGCACTCCTCTCAGGGAGAACTGCCGTCTCTCCTGCGCTATGAGATCTCACCATGGCGGACACAGAGCTCAGCATCTACGGCATCTCCGGGGGATCGAAAACCGTCTGGTACGTGCACTGCGTATGTGCAGAGACCTACGAAGACTGACCCGGCCGCCCATCAAAGCGCTATCGAAGAGCGCGTCGGACGTCTCGCCATCCACCTCCTGCTCCGGCTGCAAAAAGTGCAGACAGAGGACTTTGACCATGCCGGCTGTCTCTACATCCGTCCATTGGTATTTAATGAGAGGAAAAACACTGCGCGGCGCTCATTCTCACTTCGATCATCACGCGTACGGCAGAAGTTTTGTCCGGTGACGCGCGTGCGCCTCCCCTGCAAAGCTGTCCTGCTGCGCAAATGCTTGCCTTCGATACGCGCGCCACCAGAGCTGCGTATGTTGACACTACCGCAACAATACGGCAGTGCGTGCGGTCCTGATTTTCTCTCCTCACCGATCTATCGCAGATGAGTTAGCAGAAAGGACTATGTTCTATGGCACCTCAAGTCAATCTTTCCAACATGCCACCGCCAATTTTGCGCATGGATCCTGTTCTCGCCACTGGAGGACGCCATAATGTGACGGAGATGAGGGCGCAGAGGAGCGTAGTGAAGTGCGCTGCGCGATCTGCTGCAGAATCTCAGTCTGCGCGGAAATCCTGCCGCGTTACCTTCTTCACGGCATACGCACACCAATATTGTCTCAGAACAATGGGGCAGACCAGGACTGCAGAAATAGCCATCGCCATATCTTCCATCAGGATATTGCTTTGCAGCTGTCCGATCTTCACGCTCCGACAGTGCATGAGGACGGGGCGCTGGACGACTACGAGCCAGCGAAAAATGTCTGATGATAAGACAGAGACTTCATCCTTCCGTTGCTCGATGCGCTTAAAGACGACGGAGGACACGCCGAGGCATTATTAACATTCTACGCCCGCTATAGCTGCGCAGATGTGGCATCCTATTCCGTGTTCCGCTGGGACGAGTGCAGCGCATCACATCTGCGCGCAAAGATCGCTTTGAGCGTCCGCGTATGAAGGACATCATCGGGTATATCAGCACCGAAGGGCTGCTCATCCGCAACAGCACCTTCGTCTCGGCAAGCCCTCAATCATATGCTCCTCGTTGGGGCACGCAGTACGGGAAAAATCCTCTGCGGTTAAGCTCTGGTCAGTGAATACGAAGACGCATACGTCTTGTACAGGTGACGAGATCAGCTGCGTGATCTGCCCGCGATCATGAATGAACTGCATCGCTGCGCGGACGAAGTTTTATCATCTTTCTAGACGATCTGTCGCCCGAGGACTCGACACGGAGTTCAAAGGCGGTCAAATCTGCCATCGAAGGAGTGTATCGCTGCCCGTCAATGTGCGCATCTATGCGACGTCAATCGCCGTCACCTCATTCGTGAAACATGGCGTGAGCGCGAGCAGGATGAGGGTATATCGCGACGAGCATCAACGAAACGATTTCCCTCTCAGATCGCTTGGTCTTATCATCAGTACCATACGCCGGATCGGGGAGGAATATCTGAGATCATCGACCACATGCTCCACACAGGCATCCACTGACGCAGAGCTGCGCGTCGCTGGACTTCGTTGGGAGATGACACTGTGAGCGCAGTGGACGCACAGCTCAGCAATTTGTTGCCTACTATTTGGAGCAACGAATAATATGAAGCAGCTCAACAATACACGGAAATTACCCAGCGGGACCGGTCTTCACACACAGCGAGAGACGCGGTCGCATTCCCCGTCCACATCGCTAAAGGCTGTGCATCGTTGTAAGCTCAAATGACCGCGTACATATGTGGGATATTATCGCTCGATACCGACTTTCCGGCAAACAGGTCTGCCGCCACCAGCGGGCATAAAGCTGCAGCCAGACCTGTTTTTACAACAGGGTCAGAGCATCCCGTCATTGATCGCAATATGCTGCCGTCTGCTATCTCCAGCCACTACAGCTGTTGCGCGATGACGAACAGGAAAAATTTCTTCCTCATAGTGCTCACCATCCGCCGTGATGCGCACCGGAAATGAATGCAGGCGAGAGCTCCCGATCCCTTCAGATGTGAGCGATTCTGCCAAGTGCATTCTTATGAGGCCGACTTCACCTCCTGGGCGGTCCTGTCAGAACACCGGCGCGAGGACGTTGACAAACGCGTCCTTGCCTTCCAAAACCCCAGATCGATGCGGCGCGCTCATCCGCCGCGATGCTCCACCATAGGATTCCCAATCCCCTCCGATCCCAAAGTGCGTAGCAAAATCATTGATGTGCCGCTGCCTAAGATGCCGAGCGTATGTCGATCTTGGCATCCTGCAGTGCGTTCACTACCGCGTGTACCGTTTCCATCGCCGCCGCTGCCAGTACGCCGGCAGGGGCAATCTCCTGAAGAAGCAAGCTGAGCTGATCCTGTCGTTCCCACGCGTGCGATACAGAGGCAAAGCGTAATATCGTGATGCTGAAAAAGCTCGATCAGCATATCCAGCTTACCGTGAGAGGCATGTCCCGAGACTGGATTGTAGATCAATGCCATTTTTCTTGCACTACCACCCCAATCCGCTGTAAAAATCGGATACCGACCGCACCGACCATCGGCAGACGACGCGGTCCTCCTCGATCAGTCCGCGCAGCAGGATCATCGCCGCCACATGGGCAAACAGCCGAAGAACACCACGCAAGGTAGAATCACTGCAATCACCATGCCAGTGTCCATGCGCGTAGAAAATGGACGGCACGTGCATAATTCCGGCAGAACATATCGTTTTTGATGAGCTGGAGGGAGCTCGATACGATGTCGATGACGGTAGATAAAAGTAAAGATTAATGATCGCCGCGGCTTTCATATCTGCCGCCGTCGCTTCACCGCGCCGTGATGCCGAGCCATGGGATCGCCGTCAGATGCCAGTTTAGAAAAATCTTTTGCCGCCGCTACGGCTTCCATATTCACCATGGGGATGGTTGGATGATCAAGTCCCAAAATCCCCGTTGAGACACCCTGTGCGGACCGAGCAGGATGATGCTCACCGCCGAGATCATGACCTGAGGCCCTCTCGGTGCATTGTAGATCAGCGAAGGTGCGCGTCGCCAAAATAAACACAATGACAAAGGCGGAAAACAGACGAAATTCCGAAATGCTGGACGCCCGCTGTCTGATCGTGAACGCGCCTGATCGCCAAGCACGCGTGACTCCGAGATGGCGGGCACAATACTCATCACCATGGATGCGGTCCGGGATCGTCGCCAGATTGACGAGCGGAACGGCCATAGCCGTTCAATAACCAGCTCCGTCACCTCCCTAATGCTTAGCCTGCTGCCTCAAGACGCTGCGGAGCAATCAGTCAGATCAGATTTCGAGCCACGGGCAGCATCATATCGCCACGACTGGAAGTGCCAGCTTAAAATACGATGAATGATCAGCCGCGTCGTAAGGGAACATTCAGCGGGGTTTCAGCTCCGTCCCGTAATCACGAGCAATATCCGCTCAGTTTTGATACGAGTGGCGAGAACAATGCGGCCCGTCACTGCTCCTGCGAAAGCCCCGGTGACGCCGGCGGCTGCGTAGTCCAGCCCCCATGGCATGAGAGACTCGCGAGGACAATCATGGTGCCACGCGGAAAATCTGCTCTCCACGATCTGCGACTACCGCCGTCGGCGTCATGCGCTACCATCCTGCAAATACCCACGGGAACTGGCGAGCAGGGTCACGAAAAAGACCGTCGAGGGCAAGCACCGCCACAGCCTTGTAGGCACGCGCATCACGAATCAGCTGCCACTCGATCAGCCAGTCTGCCGCCAAATGGGTCAAAATCGAAAAGAGCAGTCCTGTCAGCACCATGAGCATCGCTAGGATAGAAACACGCTCACTCCGTAGATATCGCTTGAGTGCGACGCGTTTCCGCCGTAATAATCGAAATCGCTACCGGGACACCGGCCCTGCGAGATCATCATGGCATAAATGGGAACGCCATCTGATAGAGGACCAATACCTTCGCCGCCCAGAATGCGAGGAGACGAAAGATCCAGTTCAACGACCCGATCACCTTAACCACAAAACCTGCGATGGTCAGAACAAAAGTACCCGCCAGAAAAGGATTCTCGCTGCTATTCTTCCGCCGCAGCATTCATCTCACTAATGAAAACACCGCCTCAACTACTAATTATGAGAATAATATCGATTGAATTATATCATGAACTGCCTCCACTATCAATGGACTTCACTCACACGGACAGATGTTTCAAACCACAAAAAGACCTCACACGATACAGTCGCATGAGGTCTTTGAGAAAAATTATTTTCGTGCTTTTTTGACTGCGGCAAACGCCTTCTCCGAAGCGGCAATCGTATGCTCAATGTCTTTGTCTGTATGCGCTCCCCGACATGATACTGCGTTTCAAAACTGGGACGGGGCAAGATACACTCCCTCGTCGGCATCGTCTCAAACCAGATGCGAAAGCAGTCCTGATCAGCGGCAGCATCCTCATAGTTATAGACATCACGATCAATAAAGAAGATGCGGACATCGAGCCAGCACTGATGCGCACATATCAGCACGCCTGCCTCCTTCGCCGTACGCTGCCAGCCAAGCAGGAGATTCTTCGTCTTGATGGTCAGCTCACGGCTGTAATCCGCCTTGCCTTCTTCGGGGTCTGCCGTGATGAGCTTCAGCGTCTCAATGCCCGCCGTCATGGCAAGCGGATTGCCCGAGTGTGCCCGCCTGATGGAGCGGGACCCGAGGAAATCTGCTCCATGATCTCACGGCGATCCACCGTATCTGCAACGGGCGGACCGCTCACCGATGATCTTGCCGAGACAGGTGAGATCAGAGGGCGAATGCCGCCAGGCAGCCTGCGCACCGCCAGGACGCGAGAGCCGCACATCGCTCATCAAGATGAAGGCGTGCCCGTGCTGCTCAGTCAGCTCACGCAGCGGGAGAATAGCCCGTGACGCGGCAGCTAGCCCATATTTCCCGCAACCGGCTCAACGATAACGGCGGCAATATGATCGCCCTCACGCTCCATCATCGCGGATGGCAGCCTCATCGTTGTACGGAACAGCAATCGTGTCCGCCGCTGTCCTTCGTCACACCGGGGAGAACTCGGGACACCAGGGTCGCCATGCCTGAGCCTGCGCTGACGAGAAGGCTGTCGTTATGCCCGTGGTAGCATCCGATGAACTTGACGATTTGCTCTCGTCCGGTATAGCCGCGTGCGTCGCAGTGCACTCATCGTCGCCTCCAGTTCCTGGAGTTGACCATACGGATGCATGTCAATGGTCGGATAGACCGACTGAACGAGGCTTCGCCAGCTCCGTCTCCATGAGCGTCGGTGCACCCGTAGCTCGTCCCGCGCCCGTACATACTGCAGAGCCTTCACCACCTGCGGATGCGCGTGCCCGACGATCATCGGTCCCCCATGATCCAACGTAGTCGATGTAGGAGTTCCCGTCAATATCGTGATATACGCCCCCTCTGCGTGCAATAAGAGCGGATTGCCTCCCACATTGGCAAACGAACGGACAGGACTGTTGACCCCGCCGGGCATATACTGTTTTGCCTCGTCAAAAGGCGAGCCCTGATTTTTCGGTATGGCGCACTGGTTCCCTCCTTATCCGTTCAGTCCAGTCAGCAGCATCAAGGCATGATAGGTGATGATGATCTTTGCGCCAGCACGCTTCATGCCTGTCAGTGTCTCCAGAACAATCCGCTGCTCATCAATCCAGCCGTTTAGCTGCCGCCGCCTTTACCATGCGCGTACTCGCCGCTGACATTGTGCGGGCAGCAATGGGGCGATCTGTCACCTCATGGGACACGGCGTACCCGCATCGAGATGAGGCAAGAGCCGGCTTTACCACTGATGATGTCGGCGCCCTCTTCCACATCAGTGCGGTCTCTTTCAGTGCCTCACGGACATTCGCCGGATCCATCTGATACTGCCTGCGGTCACCGAGGCGGGCGTGCTATCGCCGCATCGCGAAAAAGGTCCATAGTGTCCCAGGGCATACTTTACTGCGTAGCTCGCGGTGGAGGTGTTATCAAATTTGATTTTTCGTCAAAAGGGCCTCGCGGATGGCGGCGATGCGTCCATCCATCATATCGAGACGGTGCAACGATGTCTGCCCCCGCCTTCCGCCTGACTTACGGCGACCTTCTGCAGAAGTGCGAGTGTCCTGTCATTATCGACATGGTGTCTGTGAGATGCCCACAGTGTCCATGCGTCGTGTACTGACAAAGGCATACATCACCAACGACCAGCAGGTCAGGAACAGCATCCTTGATCGCAGCGATCGCGCGCTGGACGGACTCTCACTATCCCATGCAGAGCTGCCATCCTCATCGCCTTATAAGCAGGAAGGCCGAACACCTCAACGGCGCGAATCCCACGCGCTGCGATCTCGTGTGCGAGCGCTGCGACCTGATCCACAGAGTAGTGAAACAGCCCGGCAGCCTCAGGATCTCTTCTTTGATCCTTTTCTCCGGGAACAACAAAGATCGGATAGACAAAATCGCGCACCGACAGCTCTGTCTCACGCACAAGATCGCGCATTCCAGACGAGATGCGCAGACGCGCGGACGCTGAATCATACTCATTCTACACTCTCCCTTATACAGTCTACCAGTCCATCAATCAGTATAGAGTCATGGCTGTCACTGGCGGGCATCAGCGCACTAACTCTTTTACGGTCTCCGCCGTTACCGGGTCCAATGCGAGGCAATCTTCGTGTGCTGCAGCGTAATATGCCGAGCATGCGCACGAGATTCTCTGACGGTTGAGGGCTGGTAAAGTGTAGCATCAGTCAAACGCACCGTCCATCATCTGGGCGGCGAGCTCTTCCCATGTTCTGTCTCAGGTACTGTCTCATGGGCTGCGACAACATCGACGGTCGCCCCATGTGCACTCAGGGACGCGGGAGAGAACGTCGCGTGCCTCCTGTGCACGCGGCGGGAGGATATGGGCACGGCGGCAGAGATCGGACGGGCGCATCCACTGACTGCCTCTGCGCGGAACTCTTGCGGCATCAAGATGCTGCCTCGATCCCGTAGGTGCGCAGACGATCCTGTGTCGCCAGTGCCGATGGCAGCAATTTTGAGCATAGCCGAGTGCGCGTATCCTTTCCTGCGTGATGAAGTCGCGCAAAGAAATGCTCCACACCGTTGACACTGGTAAAGATCGCAGTGATAGTCCTGCTGAGTTTTCCGATGGCAGAATCCGGTCCCGCGTACGAATCGGACGGCGGAACAATGCGAATCACCGGTGCCTCAACGCAGGATGCACCCGTGCCGTCAGTTTCTCCGTCAATGTCGATGCCTGGGCACGCGCGCGTGTGACAAGAATGCGTTTTTCCAAAAAGAGGACGGAACTCTCTGCGGTCGAACCAGCGCAGACGATCTCGCAGGCGCACCACATCCCCCACAATGAAGATCGCGGGCGGTCGTATCCCATCACGACGCACCATCTCAGCCGCCTCACCGACCGTCGTCACGTACGTCTCCTGCTCGGCACGCGTCCCCATCGGATAAGTGCTGCCGGGGGTCATCTGCGGGACGCCCATTCTCGATCAAATTTTTCGTGATCTCAGGAAGATTTGCACGCCCATCAGAAAGATCAGTGTATCCACACCTGTTGCGAGATGCTGCCAGCGGACGTGAGACTCAGGGTTTCGTCGGATCCTCGTGCCCCGTGACCACGGCAAAGGAAACCGCCACACCTCGATGTGTCACAGGAATACCGGCATAGGCCGGCACGCTGATCGCAGAGGTGACACCAGGCAGGATCTCAAAGGTACTCCACGTTCCAGCAAAACGAGCCTCTTCCCCACCGCGGCCAAAGACGAACGGATCTCCGCCCTTCAGACGAACGACCGTCTTTCCCTCCTCCGCCTTGTCTGCGAGCAGGACATTGACTCCTCCTGTCGCATTGCATGATGGCAGGACTGTTTGCCGACATAGATTCGCTCTGCTGTCTCAGGCACATGGGAGAGAATACTCTCATCGGCAAGATGGTCATAGACAACAACATCCGCCCGTTTCAGGCACTGCATCCCCCCACGGTCAAAAGCGCGCGGATCTCGGGACCCGCGCCAACAAGAAACCTGCATTCCGTTCTTCATGCTATAATTCCAATCTCTTTCAAAATCTCACGTCCGCCGGCGTCGAGGAGCTCCTCGGCAGAGCAGTTCAAGAGCCTCCGCCTGCTCGCCTGCTCCGTGTGCATCAGAGCGGCAGATGCGCATCCATCGACCGAAGCAATCGCATGGCATCAATGGAAATCTGACCATCGGCATCGACCTCGCACAGACCCCGACAGGGTATCTGACAGCCGCCCTCAACGCGACGCAGGAAAGCGCGCTCTGCCTGTGCCGCCGTCGTCATCCCGCATCCGCAGGGAATACGGTGGTGGAAAAGAATTTCGGTATCCCCAGCGCGACATTCAATGGCGAGTGCGCCCTGCCCAACCGCAGGAAGCATCACAGAGCGGGGCAAAATGCTGCGGATACGACGTTTCAGAGCCGAGTCGCTTTGGTCCTGCTGCCGCAAGCACAATCGCATCGAACTCCCCGCGTCGAGCTTGGCAGGGACGTGTATTGACATTTCCGCGCAGATCACAGATCGTTAGATCGGGGCGCACGGCGAGGGCTGTGCACGGCGGCGCAGACTCGACGTACCCACGCGCTGCCCCGATAGGTAGATCCTCCACCGCAGCGTAGTGTGCACTGACAAAGGCATCACCGGGATCAAGCCGTGTTGTAATCGCACCGATGACCAGTCCGTCTGGGACCTCCGTCGGCATATCCTTCAGACTATGCACGGCAAGATCGACTGCACCGTCCAGCATCGCCTGCTCAAGTTCCTTCGTAAAAGAGGCCCCTTGCCGCCGATTTTGGCGAGCGGTGCATCTAGGGATACGATCTCCCTTCGTCGTCAGCTGCACGCAGCTCCACGCAGTAGGACGGATGCTCCTTTTAATGGCCTCCGCCATGGCTCCGCCTGCCAGAGAAAGCCAACTTGCTCGTCGTACCGATAGTGATTGTGCCGCTGTTCACTGGTTCCCTGTCTCTCCCATCGCATCTAACTTAAAAAGAGAACGCATTGCTTCGATGTAAAATGCCTCATCCTTGGTTCCCGCAGATGACCGCAGCTTCATCATCGGGATGCGCAGTATCTTTCGCACAATCACCTGGCTCATGTGCTCAACCTGGCGGCCTTCCTCCTCCGAAGATCGGGCGGCTTTGCACTCACGCGCTTGATCTCTGCGCGCAGATAGCGCTCGCATCGTCCTGAGAAGAGAGCCATAAGCGGCTGGAAGGAAAGATATTTAAATCGCTCCTGCAGAGCCATGACCTCCTCTGTAACAATCTTCTGCGCCTAGACTGCCTCTGCTTGCCGCTCTCCCATGTGCTCATCCACCACTGCCTCGAGTGCGTCAATATTATGAGAGCTCAATTCCCTGATCCCCGCAACATCGGGGTCGACGTCACCTGGAACGGCAATATCAATGAAAGAAAGATCTTGCGTCCCTGACGGCGCGTCGCGAGACGCCGTGCCTCCCATGCCTTGATGACATGGTGCGGCGCTCCAGTCGATGTAACGACGACATCGACATGGGTCGCATAGTCCAGTGCACGATCAAGGGGGATGGCTTCTCCGCCGATACGCTCAGCAAGAACCTGTGCGCGTTCAATGTGACGGTTGGCAACACAGATCGTCTCGATCCCGTGCGCACGCAGATGCTCCGCTGTCAGCTCCGCCATTTTCCTGCACCGAAGATCAGCGCACCGCAGCCCCCTAAGACCGCCCAGCGACGCCGCAGCAAGCTCGACAGCAGCATAGCTCACCGACACAGAACGATAAGCGATGCGCGTTTCCGTCCGTACGCGTTTTTCCCGTGGCGATCGCACGGTGGAAGAGCAGATTGAGTACCGTTCGGTCACCCCGCCTCTCGTGCCAGTGCATACGCCCTCCTTCACCTGTGAGAGAATCTGCCCCTCACCGAGTACCAGCGAGTCGAGACTTGACGCCACGCGAAGAGATGCTCAATCGCCGCATCGTCAGTGTACGTATGGAGATACGCATCCAGATCATCGCCACCCTGCGCCAGATCATGCAGGAACTGCCGCACGGGCAGCTCCCCTCCGCGAGATCCTCCACAGCAGCGTAGAGCTCCGTTCGGTTGCAGGTAGACAGAGACCACAAAGCCCGCTCACCCCGTCGTAGTCGCCCTGGGTTCTGGAGCCCCGTGCGCAGCTCCTCGCGCGAGAAACGAAACCCGCTCACGTACATCAATCGGTGCAGTCCGATGATTGAGCCCCAAAGTCAAGAGCCGCATTACGTAGTTCAACCTCTGCTTTCTCCATCGCACCATGACGAGACCATGGTCAAAAATATCGGGGCGCAGTGCCGTATGCCAAAAAGCGCGTGCGTGCACTGCTCGACGAGATACTCTCCTGAAGTTCCACCCTCAGACGGGAGACACGCTCCAGCCACATTCCGAAAGGCAGGGCGGATACATCTCCTCCAGTTCCATCCGTATCGCACGCGAGAGCGCCGGACTGCCGCCTGCGGTCGGGACGGACAGCATCAGCTCTCCACGGCGTATCGAGGCAGGCACCTGAAACGTTGAAGCCGCAGGATCATCAATAACGTTGACAGGAATCCTGCGTTTTGCCTCTGCCAGCACGCATGTGACCTCGCGCAGATCGTCGCCGCATAGACGAGAAACGCACCTTCGAGCATCCCGTCCGCATAGTAGGCCTGCTTCCAACATAACCTGCCTGCCGCAGCATGCTCCTGCAGCACCATTGTGATTTTCGAGTGCGATTACACAGATGGATGTCTCCGTACCCGCAGAGAGATGCTGCGTACTTTGCGCTCCGCCACCCTGCCGCCGACGAGGATAAGAGACGTCCCGCTCAGATCGACATTCAGCGGATACAGCACGCACCTCACTCCTCTTCATCGTACGAGTTTTTGCCCACAGAAACATGAATCCTGTTCATATTCGATATTATACCGCATACAGGAATGAGAGGAGAAAGTCCCAATCTCCTCTCTTTATAGTGATTATCAATGTAGTTATAGCAGCGCCCTAGCTGGTGCAGCAGCGGATAGTCCGTCATATCCACGCCCAGTGGGGTCACCGCGATCAGCCCGTGCTCCACAGCATAGATGTCCGTTCCATCCCCTTTATCCGTATCGGACACCTCACCTGCCACCTTGTAATGCACGCGCCTCTTCCATCTCGATGCGCTCGAAACGCATTTACATAGTCGCGTCCGCCTGACGGCAGAACACAAAGCGAGGCTCATCTCCCTGCCAGCTCCTTCGGAAAGTTGATATTCAACAAAAATGGCTGGTCTGCAGCGACAAGAGACCTTTTTCCATAAATGGGACAAAATAATCTGCCGCATCGACAAAGTGAAAGACTGCTGCCGTCAAGCAGGAAAGTGCAAACGATGGAATCCCGTGAAAATATCCTTCAAAGGCGGCACCGACCGTTCCCGAATAGATCACATCTGTCCCAAAGATTTGAGCCGTGGTTTGATGCCCGAGCACCACATCCGGCGGTTCCGACGCAATTGCATCCAGATAGAGCTTTGCGCAGTCCGTCGGCGTGCCGTCAATCGCCCACGCCGCAATCCCCGCCGCTCGATCAAAAGACGTATCTCCACGAACCTCGATGGCACGTCCGATTGTCAGTGCATGAGACGTACCGCTCTGCTGATGCATCGGGAGCCGCAACCGTCACATTATGTGCTCCGGCCAAACGTCTCGCAAGTACGCGGATCCCTTCTGCGGCGATCCCGTCATCGTTCAAAAATCAGGATATTCAATGTCAGCTCCTCTCTCGTCTTGATATACGAAAGGCAGGTTGGTATGCCAACCTGCCTAAAACTCACATACGCGGATAACATTCATGGTGACCCACCACGGAATCAGACCGTGGACCTACTGATTAAGAGTCAGTTGCTCTGCCAGTTGAGCTAGTGAGTCGTCTGCACCTCACGACGCATAGCTATTATGAGAGAACAATACACGCCTGTCAATCCCCTTCGCGTGTTTTCCGCCAATAAAACACGCGCACAAAAAGGATCTCGAAGAGATCCTTTTTATTCCTTCACGGAGAGAAGATTACTTCAGCGCGTCAGCGAGCGTGCATTGACAGCACGTGCAGCCCAACACTCTCATCGAACTTCGCCTTCTCCTCGCCCTCGAGCTTCCATCGACAACCTTCTCAAAGCCGTCCTAGCGAGAACAATGGAACACCAACGCAGAGTTCCTTCTCGCCATACTCACCTTCGAGGTAGACGCAGCAAGGAATAACCTTCTTCGAATCGAGAGCAATCGTCCCTCAACGAGCGTTGCTGCAGATGCACCCGCGCATACCATGCAGACGTGCCGAAGCCCGTCAGCGTCGCGCCGACCTTCGTCTTCTGAACGACATCAGCGAGGACTTCCTTCGAGAGAAGCTGCGTGACAGGAATACCGCGGAGCGTTGCGATGCTGACGAGCGGGAGACCATCGTCTTGTCGTTGTGACCGCCGATGACCATGCCGTCCACATCGGTCGGGGTTGCAGGATGACCTGCCTTGTTGAGTGCCTCGGAGATAATAACGAAACGGCTGCTGTCGAGCATGCCGCCCATGCCGATGACGCGGTTTGCGCGGAAGTCCGTGGACTTGAGTGCAAGATAGGTCGTGCATCCATCGGGTTGGATGATGATGAAGATCGCATTCGAGAGTGCTTCAACGCCTGCTCCACAACGCTCTTGACGATCTTTGCGTTGACACCGACGAGCTCTCACGCGTCATGCCCGGCTTACGCGGGAGAGACCGAGGTAACGACGATAACATCGAAATTTGCCGTCGCAGCGTAGTCATTCGTAACACCCTTGACCGTCGTGTCAAAGCCGAGCGCATGCGGCACTGCATCATGTCCATTGCCTTGCCTCGGGAGACACCCTCTTTGATGTCGATAAGGACAGCCTCGCTCGCAAACTTCTTGGAGCGCAACGACGTTTTGCTACAGTAGCACCTACGTTACCTGCAACAACAGTTACCTTCATACGTATTTCCTCCTTAAAGACTCTTGCGTTGCCGATTTTGCTCTTGGCAACTACAATTAAAACAAGGTATACCAATAGATTTGAACTATGAAATCATTATAACATCTCCATTCAGAAAAATCAATTAAATAATTTTTCAGTAGCAAAAATACAATTTACATCGTATCAAAGCGAATCACGTCATTCCATAGAGCCACCAGGTATGCAGAGACCATCACCAGACATCCTGCCATCCCGAAACACACACATTCACAGGGGCAATCATGGTGACCGTAGACAAATTGCAGACAACTCCCTCATCCGAAAATCATCGGACGAGAGGATATATCGTTCATTTGGTGGCGGCACAGAGATTTGAACTCCGGACACTGCGGGTATGAACCGCATGCTCTAGCCAACTGAGCTATGCCGCCGATGATGGTGGGCAGGGATGGATTCGAACCATCGTAATCCGAAGATGACAGATTTACAGTCTGTTGCCTTTAACCACTCGGCCACCTACCCAAAAACTTTGTCAAGTATATGCGATGAAGTACTCCTTTGTCAAGGAGTTTTTACCGTTATTCGGCAAGCGGTTTCATCGTCGGGAAAAAGCAGCACATCGCGGATGGACGGGCTGTCTGTCAGGAGCATGACGAGGCGGTCGATGCCGATGCCCAGTCCGCCCGTCGGCGGAAGTCCATACTCAAGAGCCGTCACGTAGTCACGATCCATGACATGCGCCTCAGCATCCCCTGCCTCGCGCTGTGCGAGCTGATCCATGAAACGCTGCTCCTGATCGATGGGGTCGTTCAGCTCGGTGAACCCATTGGCGAGCTCACGCCCATAGACGAAGAACTCAAAACGATCCGTAATGCGCGGGTCGTCCGCATTCCGCTTGGCGAGCGGCGAGATCTCCGTCGGATGTCCCGTGATGAAGGTCGGCTGCATCAGAGACTCCTCGACCTTCTCCTCAAATGCCGCATTGAGAATTCCACCGATGCCATGACGCTCCTCGAACGGGACGTGAATCTCGCGCGCCATGGCGCGTGCCTCTTCAACCGTATGGCAGGAGAGGAAGTCCTTCCCCGTCGCCTCACGAACAGCATCGTTCATGCTGATGGTGCGCACCTGCCCAAGGTCAATCTCGACCCCCTGATACGTGATCTTCGTCGTCCCCAGCACATCCTCTGCTGCCTGACGGACAATGCCCTCCGTGATCGCCATGAGATCGCGATGGTCGGCAAAGGCCTGATAGATCTCAATGGAGGTAAACTCAGGGTTATGCCGTACGTCCATTCCCTCGTTGCGGAAGATGCGCCCCATCTCGTAGACGCGATCCAGTCCGCCGACGATCAGGCGCTTTAGACTGAGCTCCGTCGCAATACGCAAATAGAGGTCGATGTCGAGCGCGTTATGATGCGTGATAAAGGGACGCGCTGCTGCCCCGCCTGCGAGCGTAGAGAGCACGGGCGTCTCAACCTCAAGGAAGTCACGCGCATCGAGATAGCGGCGAATCGACTGAAGGATTGCCGTGCGCTTGCGGAATGTCTCGCGCACCTCCTGATTGACCATGAGATCAAGATAGCGCTGACGATAGCGCGTATCTACGTCCTTCAGTCCATGGAACTTCTCAGGCAGAGGACGAAGTGCTTTGGCGAGGAGGTCAAAGTCCTCGACACGCACGGTCACCTCACCGCGCCGCGTCTTAAAGACGACACCGCGAATGCCGATGATATCGCCAATGTCGAGACGCTTGAACTCTTCCTTGTACTTCTGTTCGCCGAGCACGTCAAGCTTAAAGTACACCTGAATGTTCCCCGTGCGGTCATTCAGCGTGGAGAAGGACGCCTTGCCATGCCCGCGAATCGCCATCAGGCGTCCCGCGATGCGGACTTCCTTCCCTTCTTCATCCTCGGCGAGATGATCGTATTCCTTTTTCAGATCCGCCGCATAGTCCGTGACCTCATAGCGATGTCCGAACGGGGCAATCCCCATGGCGCGGAACGCATCCATCTTTTCCCGACGGACGCGCATCATTTCATTCAGATCCTGTTCCTGCAAAGCAGATGTATGTTCTTCAGCCATCAATGTTCCTTTCACTTCTTGATATCGATAATCTTGTACTGGATGACACCCGCGGGAGCATTCACATTGATGGTGCGCCCGATTTTCTGCCCGAGGAGTGCCTCGCCGAGCGGGGACTCGTTCGAGATCTTCCCCTCATCGGGATCCGCCTCCGTCGAGCCGACGATAAGGAACGTCTCCTCCTCGTCAAACTCCAGATCCTTAACCGTCACACGGCTGCCCATCGTCACAGTCTTGCCGTCGCCCGCCTTGATGATGTCGGAGTTGCGAATCTTGTTCTCGAGCTCCTGAATCTCGCCCTCGAGAAATGCCTGCTCATTCTTTGCATCATCATATTCAGAGTTCTCGGAGAGGTCACCGAGAGCAATGGCGGCCTTCAGGCGCTCTGCAATCTCGATGCGTCGAACGCTTTTGAGATAGTTGAGTTTCTCAACGAGCTTGTTGTACCCATCTTCGGTCAGCATGACCTTTTTCTCTGCCATGAAATGATCTCCTTCACTCTATGTGTACTTTTTTATTGATTTCATCCAGCCGTGCGGTGAGTTCCTCACCGCCTGACAGGACTAATGCTTCTCTTTGTGCATGCCGGAGTTTTTTGATCTGACATTCCCTCCGCTGCGCCTCCTCCTTCGTCGCAAAGGACTCGACATAGGCGAGGAAAACCAGGGGCGGTGCGCACGCGTGTACTTTGCCCCGCTGCCGTCGTTATGCGCACGAAGACGTCGCTCAAGGTCGTTCGTCCAGCCCGCGTAAAGGCTCCCGTCTGCGCACCGCAGGAGGTAGGTGTAGTTCATTCGTCCGCAGACTTGATCGTGATCTTCTCGATCACAACATCATGCACGGGTCGGTCTGCATAACCGGTCTGTGTGTGTCCAATGTCACGTACGACATCCATCCCCTCGATCACCTTTCCGAAAACGGCATGATGATCGTCCAGCCACGGCGTCGCAGCGAGTGTGATGAAGAACTGACTTCCGCCCGTATTGGGGCCCGCATTTGCCATGGAGAGGATACCCTCATCATCGTGACGGAGTGACGGGTCAAACTCATCGGGAATGGTGTAGCCCGGACCACCCGTGCCATTCCCGCTTGGATCTCCGCCCTGAATCATGAATCCGTCAATGACGCGATGGAAAATCAGCCCGTCATAGAACCCCTTCTCCGCGAGATCGATGAAATTCTTCGTCGTGATCGGTGCCTTGTCCTCAAACAGCTCGACCTCAAATGTTCCCTTATTCGTTGTAAAAACTGCGATGCGATTTGCCACGGTGTGTTGTTCTCCTTTTTGATTCTGTAACAGCTTGTTGAGTGACATCCCTGCATTCCCGTTGTGCGTGATACAAAGCACTGCAGTCACAATGACAACAACGAGCGCAAGGACAGAAAAATTTCTTTCCCATTCTACCGAATGCCCTCCTATATTTCAACCAAAAATTGGAAAAATTTATGCCGCTCCCCCGCCGTGCAGGGCGACCACACAGGAATTTCTCGCCCCTTGGCAAAGAAATCTGCGGAGGGCTGCCATGCGGGATATCCAACGGAATGCATCGCAACGAGTGCACGCGGATTCGTCTCGGCGCAGAACACCTTCGCACCGCGTTCCATGGATGGCCCGAGACGCCCGTCAACAGGGAAAAAGGCGACGTCACACGAAAGCCCTGCCAACCGTTTCATCTGTTTCCGAAAGCCGTTCTCGGCAAACTTACGGTTCACCTCGGTGTCCCCTGTCCAATCCCACCAGTTGAAATCGCCGGCATGGAAGATACGCTTTCCGTCCGCCTCGACGAGGAACGATGTTCCCTCATCCGTAGAGGAGAACGATGTCACGGATATGCACTCATCCTGCCACGCATCGTAACAGCCGATCCACGTGGTCTTATCCTGCGGAATCCGTGCTGCTCCTGCATTCTCACGAATGTCCTCACTGAGGATATAGCGTGTGGTGTGTGCCGAAAAATCGGCAATCATCGGATTAAAGTGGTCAAAATGTGCATGTGACGCGAAAAAATACAAGGGTGCATCCCCATGTGCCCCAATCTCCTTGGGCAGTACGCCGGCAGGATCATCAAACGCATCGAACACGAGCAGAATCTCTCCCACACGAACGAGAAAGCCGCTGTTCAGCAAATAGGTCGCTTCCATGAGCACTCATCTCCTTTCATTTTCATCTTCCGCATTTTCATCGGATGCAGCGGCATCGTTTTGATTGATCCGTCCAAATCCGCGCCCCATAACCTCATTCGCCGACATAATGATGACGAAGGCATGAGGATCGACATTATGGACGATGAATTTCAATTTTCCGACCTGCGTTGTCCCAACGCAAACGAAGACAACGTTGCGCTCACGGCGCGTATATGCTCCCTGTCCATGCAGGAATGTGACACCACGGTGCATGTTGTCGATGATACTCTCCGCGATTTCCCGATGGCGATCGGAGACAATCAGCACGGCCTTGCGCTGATTGAAGCCAGCGACGATCTTATCCACCATCGTCGCATTGATGAACATATAGATCAGCGTAAACATCGCCGGTGCCATGCCAAAGAGGAATGCGGCAATCAGCATGATGAGACAGTTGAGCGAGAAAAGCACGCCGCCCATGTGCAGATCATAGTACTTTCGCACGATCGCTGCAAGGATGTCGAATCCGCCCGTACTGCCGTTCATGCGGAACACCAAGCCGTAGCCGAGTCCTGCGAATACACCGCCGTACACTGTTGTCAGCATCATATCGTTCACTGGTGCATAGGCATTGAGTGGACGTGTGAGATCGAGCAGAAAGGAAAAAATCGCTGTACCGATGATAATATCGACCGTATACGCACGTCCCATCAGCTTCCACGCCATGAAGAGCAGCGGAATGTTATAGACGAACGTCTGCAAACCGATCGGCAGTCCGAACAGATAGTAGACAATCATCGCAATTCCGGTTGCACCGCCCGTGAGCAAATGCGCCGGAACGAGAAATAGATTGATCGCGCTGCTCGCGATGAGACATCCCAGCGTGATACCGGCATAACGCATGACGCGATGCCCCAGCATACGCATGTGCAGATGATGCGTCATGTTCCGTATCCTCCCAGACGAACAGGAGCAGCAGACGGCAGCGCAGTCACGTCAATCTCCTTCTGTTCGATGAAATCACGCGCAAGATCCTGCACACCAAACGGACTGTATGGAGAACGTGAGAGTTCCTCTGTCTCCTCCTCGGTCAGCGGCAGCATGGTCATCCGCGTGGAAAGCAGTGCTCCGTGCTCGGCATCCAGATTCAACACGAGATGGCGGTGCACATTCATCGGATCGTCATAAACATAGCAGGTATGATCATCCATGAACTGCCGCTGTGCTTTTCCAAACACCCGAAAGATATAGCTGCTCGTCGCACCATAGCGCACATCTTGCCGCAGACGGTACGCTTCTCCCATGAGGCTGATGTCCACCACCTTCTTTCCTGCGACAGTGGTCGAGACAACAATATCCCCGTATGTGAACGTGCGCAGATGAATCCCATGAACCATCTGCGTCCCCTCTGTATCCTCCTCGCCCCACGCCTGTCTGAGTGACTGCTCTGTATCCCCGAGGGAAATGCCGCGATAGGAAAAGTCCGTGTCCTGTATTTGCCCCGCCGCTTCTCCTCTTGCAAAGAGAACACAGAATGCCAGCATACAGGAAAGAAAAAAGAGGACACACTGCATATCGTTCCGCATATTCTTCACCTCAACCATCGGAAGCTATCAGATATAGGCATTCTCAAAAAGAAAAGCTGCCGTGCTCCATGATCGTGATCTCCTCTCCCGCCCGCGTCCTGCCGACGACGGACAGATCTGCCGTTCCGATCATAAAGTCCTCGTGAACAAGGGAATGATTGACTCCACGACGGAGAAGCTCCTCCTCCGTCATGCCATCTCCTCCCCTGATGCACGTCGGATACGCCTTACCCAAGGCCAAATGACAGGACGCATTCTCATCAAAGAGTGTATTGTAGAACAGGATACCGCTCGCAGAGATGGGCGACGCGTGCGGCACGAGAGCCACCTCGCCAAGGAAGGATGCCCCCTCATCCGTCTGCAAGAGCTCGCGCAGATGCTCCTCCCCGCTCTCCGCGTGGTAGTCCGTCACCTTCCCCGCACGGAATGTCAGCGAAAAGCCAGCGATCAGATTTCCGTTATAGTGCAGGGGTTTCGACGCGACAACAACACCATTCACACCGTCTCGCTTCGGCAAGGTATAGACTTCCTCCGTGGGAATATTCGCGACGAACATCGTCCCCGATGCCGCCCGTTCCGCACCGCCCATCCAGATATGCCCCTTGGGCAGTTCCACATGGAGATCCGTGCCAAGACCGTTCCGATAGTGAAGTTCCAAAAAATCATGTGCATTCAGAAAATCTGCCGTCTTCTGCAGAGCAGATACGTGCTCCTCCCATGCTGCAACGGGATCAGACTCCTCCGACACGCGCACGGCACGCAGAATCTCCGTCCAGAGACGCGCTACCGCTGTCTCTTCTGTCTCGTGCGGGAACACCTTGCACGCCCACGCAGGCGTAGGGACAGACACAACGCACCACGTATTCTGATTGCTCATCAGCCGCGCACGATAGCCCTGCAGAGCCTTTCCTGCTGTCTGCCCGGCCTCCGTCAGACGCTTCGGGTCGACATCGGAGAAGAGATCCGGATTTTCCGCCGCGATGGAGATAAACGCCGCTCCCTGCGCCGCACTTTCATCGTAGAATGTCTTTCGCCACGCAGGAACTCACGGAATCGTGCCGCAGGCGCCTGACGAAAGCGGATGTGTGAGAACTCCTCATCACTCCAGTTCACGGCAACATCATGCGCACCTGCACAGTAGGCTTCCTCCGCGAGTGCATGGACAAAATCAGCACAGGTAATCGGCGCATGAATAACGAGCGGTTGGTCTTCCTGAAGATTCACACCGACACGTACCACAAGAGCGGCATATTTACGAAGCAAATGCGTGTTCATTCTATACCTCATCCGTATCAAAGAGGAGTGTCACGGGACCGTCGTTGACCGATGCCACCTGCATATCCGCACCGAATTCTCCATGTGCGACAGAAACGCCGTGTTCCCTTAGATGCGTCATAAACGCCTCATACATAGGAATTGCCACATCCGGCTTTGCCGCCTTGGAAAAAAACCCCGGACGTCTTTTTTTGAGATCCGCAAAGAGCGTAAACTGCGAGATCACCAATACCGCACCGTTTACCTCGGAGAGCGCACGGTTCATCTTTCCCCTCATCATCGGAGAACACGCGCAGATGAATGATCTTTTCTGCCAGATGCGCTGCATCGGCGTCCGTATCCTCCGGCGCAATACCGAGCAAAATGAGATAGCCCGTTCCGATCTGACCATGCAGCATCCCATCAATATGGACAGATGCCTCCTTAACACGCGTGACTACTGCTCGCAACACATCACCTCGTTTTATCAGTGATTCCCTTTACATAATGTGCTCTATTATAACACGCCTTGCCGCGGATGTCTTTCCTATGCGGAGAAAAAAGCCGAAAGAAGCCGCGTAAGTGCCGTCTGATCCTCTGCCCCCATGGTCTCGCGTGCAGAGTGCATCCCAAGAACAGGGACGCCGATATCCACCGTCCGCATGGGCAGCTGTGCCGAGAGAATCGAGCCAAGTGTCGCCCCGCCCGGCGCATCCGAATGATTCGTAAACACCTGATAGGGGATCTCCTCGTCCTCGCACAGTGTCCTTATGACAGCACGCCCGTAGGCATCCCCTGCATAGGATTGATTCGCCGCCACTTTCAGGACGACGCCTCCATTCAGCACGGGCTGATTCGTCGGATCTGCCTTCTCCGGTACATTGGGATGGAGTGCATGAGCAACATCCACCGAGAGACAGAACCCTTGCAGAATCGTCTCAAGATACTCCTCGCGCGAGCATCCGAGTGCCGTATAGACCTGCTCCAAGATCATCCCCAACACAGCCGAGCCCTGCGCCCTGCTTCGTACGGCTGCCGACCTCCTCATTGTCAAAGAGCGCTGCGACACGGATGCCCTCTGTGCCATCCCAGTCATTCACGGCATCAAGACATGCCTTGACCGAGGACAAATTATCGAGGCGCGGCGCCGACAGAAACGCATTGTCCGCCCCCAGCAGGCAGCCGCACTCACAAGGATAGGCATTCAGATCATAGGACAGGATCTCCTCCGGGGGAGCATTCAGCTCCGCGGCGAGAAGTGCAGTCAGTCTATCCTCGTCAGCGCCTTCTTCATGACCGTCGAGGAAGAGCAGCGGCAGGAGATCCTTCTGCGGCTTCAGCTCCACTCCCTCATTCACTTTACGGTTCATGTGTATCGCGAGATTCGGAACGATCATCAGCGGACGGCGAAAATCGACACAGTGCATCTGCGGAGCAAAAGGATCTGTACTGCGCACGGACACAGCCCCTGCGAGGGAAAGGGGACGATCCATCCACGTACTGCGGATCATCCCGCCGTATACCTCCACATTGAGCTTACCATAGCCGTGCTCGTGCATCACCGCATGCGGCTTGACGCGCAGACATGGAAAAATCTGTATGGGCACAGACAATGCGCAGCGGTCCGTGCACATTCTCGCCAATCGAAACGACAACGCCGCCCGTATCAAACAGAGGAAAATAATAACTGTGCCCCGCACAAATTCCTTCCTCAGGAGACAGATGCGCCCCGAGCAGTACGTTGCACGTCCTGCCTGCCACATGATATGGCGAAGTCGCCGTATCAATAAAGTCAATCAATTCCTCGGCACATTTCGTCTCTTCGTAGGTCACGTGAAAACCCTCCGCCCCATAAACAGAAAAAGACCCGCCCACCGGCTGGTCTTCACTAAGCAAAAAATGGTCGGGATGACAGGGTTCGAACCTGCGGCCTCATCGTCCCGAACGATGCGCGCTACCAAACTGCGCCACATCCCGACAACGATATGTATTCTAGCAAGTTTCATCGGAAAATGCAAGCATTATTTTTCGTTATCAGATGATCTCTGCGGGTCATCGCATAATAAAAAAGTATAAATACAAAATGAGCAGAGTTAAGGATCACTGATAAAATAACGTTCACTAAATTGACGCAGATACTTTGACAAAGCGTGGAGAAAATATACATCAAGATGCTGGGAACGAATTGATCAGTGCTTCTTTAAAGTAGTAACCCGCACAATTTTTTTCGCGTGTGCAGCTGCTAACGATGCCCTTCTGCTTACCGACAATGGTGAACAAACAGAAAGGAAAAACGCAGGACATGATTTCCTGCGCTTTCGTATCTATAAGTTTATATCAATATCACAGCCTTATCCACGTACGGCTTTCAGCACTACTGACAGCAACATCTCCTCTGAGGGTACTTCAGTAAATGAAATCCCTTCACCACATGGCGGCACACTTCTCTCACGGCGATTGTACCAGACAGCATTCCATCCCGCATCTACTGCCCCCTTGATATCAAGATCGAAAGCATCTCCGACGTAAAGAAGCTGTGCTGCCGGCAAGTCCAGACGTTCTTCCATCAGCCGGAAAATACGCAAGTCGGGTTTTCGGAATTTATGATCCCCTGAAACGATGATTGCTTCTTCCGGAATCCACTTAGACATGCCGAGAGATGCGATTTTTTTGCGCTGATGCGTGGATTCACCATTGGTGATGATGCCTATCTTCGCCCGTGTACGGAGATCATTCAGCATGCGCACCATAGTCGGTGAGAGTCGAACCTGATACTGAAGTCCCATGTATACGCGCTGAAATGCCAGTGCCTGTGCATCCGTCGTCTGCACATCCGCTTCCTCGAGTGTCTTACGAATGCGATAGATATAGAGATCATCCATGCTGATCCTTCCTGTCTGCGATTCCTCAAAACGTTCGTCACTGTAGCGACGAAACGACATAAAAAGCGTAGGAAGATCAAACTCTGCACGTTCCCCATAGAGTCTTCGCAGCGCATCATAAAAAGGCTGTGCCATATCGTACAGTGTATCGTCGACGTCGAATACAACACCTCGGATGCTCATAATTACCTCATTTCATGCACAGATAAAATCCATCGATTTAATTATAAAGGAAAGATTCGCCATATGCAATCTGTCGTTTCTTCTAGGGAGTCCATAATAAAATGCAATCCATTAGATTTGTGTAGAGAATCGAACAAGGCGGAAAACCAGATGCGTGGTGGTATCCTGTAGAGGACTTTCTTCCAAAGTTCGGAAAAAAATGCGTTGAAATCACAGGGCTGAATTGACCACTGCCTCCCTAATGCGGCAATATTCGCCCCTCGGCAAAGGTTTCCACCGAGAGATGATGCCCGTCGGTATGAAAGACAATCGCGCCGTCCTCATCCGTTCGGAGCGTTTTTATGTCCATCCGATCATAGCGCTCCACCACGTCGGCATGCGGATGTCCGAAGCTGTTCCCTGCACCGACACAGTAGATTCCATACATGGGATGAACGGCACGGATAAATTCCTCTGAACTGGATGTATGCGAGCCATGATGCGGGATTTTTAGAACGACGGCGGAGGTATCTGTGCCCGCTCTCAGCATCTTCTGCTCATGTTCGCGAACGAGATCGCCCGTAAATAGGAAGGACGCTTCACCGTAGCGGATACGGTAGACGTTCGATACCTCGTTGCCCGTCGCATTGTCCGATGGGTCACGTGCCGGCGCATAGATCACCTCCACGGTAACACCATCCAGAACAAAGGTCTCCCCCGCCTCCGCCCGGCTGAGTTTCGACAGCAGAGGATTTGCATCACCGAGGCGCATGCTCATGGCGTAGGCATGGCGTCCCTCATCCGCCGTATAGACGTGTTTTACGGGCAGACGGGAGAGAATCGCCCCCGCGCCTGCCGCATGGTCTTCGTGAGCATGCGAGAGAAAGATGTAGTCCACCTCGCGCACACCGTAGTGGAGAAGATAGGGAACATCGACGCGTGCGCCAACATCAAACGCACCGTCTCGCGTGCCGCCCGTATCAAAGAGCATCGCATGACCGTGCGGCGTCACAACGAGGGCACAGTCCCCCTGCCCCACATCGATGAAGTGTACGGCCATCTCGCGCGGCATGACCATACGCCACGCACACACACCGACAAGGAGGGAAAGACACAGCACAGCGACAATGCGGCGATATGCCAAGAGACGCGATAGGATCTTTCCTGCGCATCTCGGTCGGCGCACAGAGCATCAGGATCACCGCATAGTAGCAGACCGATGGGAAAATCCCCATCGACGGCAGCCATATCTTGGACAGGGGAAGAGCTGCTAGGGCACGTGTCAGCTCAAACGATATGCCGAGCAGGAGGCTGTCAGCGGCAAAGAGGATGCCTCCGAAGAGCGGCAGGAGATAGGTGACAATACCGGCAAAGAGTCCCATGATGATGATGAGTTCAACGATGGGCACAACGATGAGATTGGCGAGAAGCGCAGAGATCGACACCTGATTGAAATACCATGCCAGTACAGGAAGCACCATGAGCTGCGCGGCAATCGTAATGGAAAATGCCATAGAAACGAGGCGCGGCAGACGATGCATCTTCGCGGCGAGAACAGGGGCGAGGAAGAGAAGCCCCGCCGTCGCCAAAAAAGACAGCTGAAAACTGATGTGAAAGAGGAGCAGCGGCGACACCATAAGCATCAGCAGCCCTGTCAAAAGGAGCAGATACTTCGCGTCGCGCTCGCGTCCGAGCACCAGTCCGATAAAGGCGGCCCCGCCCATGATGCCGGAGCGTACGGCAGGCGGTACCATGCCCGCCAGCAAAACATAGAAAAAAATCGCAGAAAGTACAGCAGCGGCACTGAGCCCTCGCGGCAGACGCAGGATCACAGCAATCCACGCAATCACGGCGGCAATCAGACTGATATGAGAACCGGACACGGACAGAATGTGAACGATCCCCGTTGTTGTATACGCCTCCAACAGGGCGGGGTCGATTCCCTCATAGCCGCCGAACAGCATCGCAAAGATTGCCGCCGCATCTGTATGCGGCATGACCGCACGCATGTGCTCAAGATAGTGCGTACGAATCTCTGCCGCGCGGCGCATCCACTGTTCCCATAGAGAGATATCATCACAGGACTCGATGGATACACTGCCCCGCCGTGCCGAAAGAGAGGCCGTGATCCCCTGCGTGCGAAGGAGGAGCGCCGTGTCTATCTGTCCAGGATTTTGATACCCATGGGGGCGGCGAATCTTCCCCTCTGCCGTGATTCTGTCTCCAATGCGCCCCACATGCGGCGGCGTATCCTCCTCCATGCGTTCATAGAGGAGCAGCTGTCCACTCGCGGCACGCTCTGCATCGCCTTGCCCCAGAGCGTATACCGCTGCAGTATAGCGAATCTGCCACGACCCGTCCGTGCGCTCCGTGACGCGCGGCATCTCCGTGATGATCCCAGAGACAGCAGTCTCCTCTCCTGCCGCACGAGATACATCCTGTGCCGGCAGCTCATACGCCCCCGCAAAGCGAAACATCCCCGCAACGAAAAAAAGCCCCACAAACGCTATCCATGTTCGTTCATGCTGTTTCAGAACGAGGATAACGGAGGCTGAAAAAAGAATCAGTATAGCGATGATAAGATAGATACGATGCACGGAAAGAGAAATACCGCTGCAGGCACCACAGACAATGCCGAGACAAAACACCGCCAACAGCCCCATGAGGAAACGCAGCGGATATTGTCCCGTTTTCATAGCGTCACACGGTCTTTCAGTTTTTCAAATTTTGACGCGCCAATGCCACGCACCTTCTTGATATCGTCGATGCTCTGAAATGCACCATTGCTCTCACGGTACTCCACGATACGCGCAGACATGGCGGGACCGATGCCGGGCAGCTCCTGCAGTTCCTTCTCGGTCGCTGTGTTGAGATTGATCTTTCCGTCCGCCTGCCTGCCGGGAGATGCCGCCGCTCCCTTTTCTCCTGCGTCACGCAGACGCATGGGCACGCGAACCTGCATTCCGTCCTCAAGATGTGCCGCCATATTGATGTGGTCAACGTCTGCTGTCTCGATCACACCGCCGGCAGCATTCACCGCATCAGCGACGCGTTTGTCCTCATCCAGCGTGACCAGCCCGGGCTTCTTTACCTCACCCGAGACATAGACGGTAACCTTGCGCAGGGGCTCGACGTGCTCGGTCGTCGCCGCGTCGAGCGCGATGGCATCCTGCTCTCGATAGTAGCCGTAGGTCGCACCGATCAGGACTGCACCGAGCAGTGCCAGGAGAATCAAAAGTGATTTTTTATAGAGCGGCATCAGATCATCTCCTAGTACACATTCCTCCCGCTGAAGATCTCGATCATCTCGCGGCGCAGACTCGTACTAATGAGAAGACGTGTCTTGGGCGGGATCTCATCGACATCCGTATTGAAGAGGTAGTTTTGGAGCTGCGGCTCCTTGATCAACATCCGCGTATGGAAAAGGCTTGCCTGATAGAGATTGATGTCCACAGCATCGTACTCATCCAGCGTCTCCTGTTTGATAAACTCCTGGATGGAGGTCATCTTGCTGTCCATAAACAGCTTGCGGCCCTGCAGATCGCGCGTAAAGCCGCGTACGCGATAATCCATCGTGATGATGTCCGAGTCGAACTGACTGATGAGATAGTCCAGCGTCTGCAGCGGTGTAATCTCTCCGCAGGTCGCGACGTCGATATCCACGCGAAAGGTCGCAATGCTCGTATCGGGATGAAACTCAGGATAGGTATGTACGGTAACGTGGCTCTTGTCTAGATGGGCGAGGATCGTCTCCCCCGTCAGTGCTGTTCCGTTGATGGGCTTCTTGCTTCCCGAGATAACCGCTGCCTCCTCGGCGATGAGCATCGTCACACTCGCCCCCTGCGGCTCGTAGTCCTGCTTTGCAATATTCAGGATCCGCGCACCGATCATATCGGTCACCTGCGAAAGGATCTTCGTGAGACGATCGGAGTTGTACTGCTCATCAATGTACTTGATGTAGTCCCGCTGCTCACGTGCCGACTTCGCATAGCAAATGTCATAAATATTGAAACTCAGCGCCTTCGTCAGGTTGTTAAACCCGTACAGTTTCAGCTTCCCATCCAACGCAGGAGCTCCTTCCTCGTCATACATATTTATCCATTATTCTTCTTGGGGGCATGCTCTGCCTTCCACGCCTTGATCCACTCCAGCCGTTCCCGAAAACGACTCTCCATCCCCTGATCTGTCGGCTGATAGTACGCACGCCCCACCAATGCGTCCGGAAGGCACTGCATATTGGTGATATGCTCCTCTGCATCATGTGCATACTGATAGCCCTTGCCATAATCCAGATCCTTCATCAGCCGCGTCGGTGCATTCCGTATCACCAGCGGCACAGGCTCGGCGAGCATCGTGCGGGCATCGGCAGCCGCCGCAAGATATGCCGTCTCCATGGCGTTCGATTTCGGTGCGAGCGAAAGATAGACGACAGCCTGCGTCAGATGGACGTTACACTCTGGATACCCGATGTAGTGACACGCCTGATAGGCGGCGACGGCAAGCTCCAGTGCACGTGGGTCGGCAAGTCCGACATCCTCCGCAGCAAAACGCGTCACACGGCGTGCCACATAGAGCGGATCCTCCCCCGACTCCAGCATCCGCGCGAGCCAATAAACTGCCGCATCCGGGTCTGAGTTACGCATGGACTTGTGAAGTGCCGAGATGAGATTATAGTGTTCCTCACCGTTCTTGTCATAGAGCAGGGATTTTCGCGTGATGCACTGCGCGAGATTCTCCTCCGTGACGTACAGCTCGCCATCCCGCTCATCCGCATTGAGGACGAGCATCTCGAGTGTCGAGAGTGCACTGCGTGCATCACCGTTAGCAAAGGCGGCGACGGCAGTGATCCCATCATCGGACAGATGGATGTGCATCTGCGACAGCTCTCTGTCCGTTGCGATCGCATGTCGGAGGAGGCGTTCGATGTCGGCCTCCGTCAGCCCCTGCAGGACAAAGACACGGCAGCGCGAGAGCAGAGCGTTGTTGATCTCAAAGGAGGGATTTTCCGTCGTCGCTCCGATGAGGACGATGCTTCCCTTCTCCACAAACGGCAGAAACGCATCCTGCTGCGCCTTGTTAAAGCGATGGATCTCATCGACAAAGACGACGATGCGCTCTCCGTACATACGACGGCGATCCGCCTCCTGCATCACCGTGCGGATCTCCTTGATCCCGCTCGTCACAGCAGAGAACGTGATGAACTCCGCCTTCGTGTGCGCGGCGATGATCTGCGCCAGCGTCGTCTTGCCGACGCCGGGCGGTCCCCAGAAAAATCATTGAGGTGATGCGGTCACTCTCAATGAGGCGGCGCAGTATCTTCCCCTGCCCTAGGAGATGCTCCTGCCCGACAAAGTCATCAAGCGTGCGTGGACGAACGCGCTCCGCGAGCGGCTGATATGCCGTCTGTGCAAAGAGCCCCCCCTGTTCGTCCATAACCGCACCTCCTGCACAGATTCTTTCACTCTGAATTATCTCATAAAATGCACACTTAGGCAATAGAAAAAACGGCTTGGACTCATCCAAACCGTTCTTATCGGAAGTACGGATAAAGTGAAGTCCGTCAATCGTGATGGCGTGGCTGCGTTTATCCGTGCTTCCTGTCGTCAGAGAATAAAGCGCGATACATCGTGGTCGCCGGCGATGTCTGCGAGACAACGGTCAACATACGCCGCGTCGATGACGACCTCCTTCTCCGTGAGATCGGGCGCGTCAAAGGAAAGCTCCTCCAAGAGTTTTTCAAGCAGCGTGTAGAGACGCCGTGCGCCGATGTCCTCCGTCTGCTCATTGACGGTCTCCGCCAGCTGCGCAAGGCGGCTGACGGCATCATCTGCAAAACGCAGAGAGACGCCCTCCACGCCGAGCAGCGCGCTGTACTGCTTGATGAGCGCGTTGCGCGGCTCGGTGAGGATGCGCTCGAAGTCCTCCTTGACGAGCGACTTCAGCTCGACGCGAATCGGGAAACGCCCCTGCAGCTCGGGAATGAGGTCCGACGGTTTCGCCGTATGAAACGCCCCTGCCGCGATGAAGAGCACATGATCGGTCTTGACAGGGCCATACTTCGTAACAACCGTAGAGCCCTCTACAATCGGCAGGATGTCGCGCTGAACGCCCTCACGCGAGATGTCGGCGCCCGCACTGCGTCCATTACTCACGGCGACCTTGTCAATCTCATCGAGGAAGACGATGCCGCTGTACTCGGCAGCGCGCACTGCCTCCTCGGCGACAACATCCATATCGACGAGTTTGTCCGCCTCCTCGGCCGCGAAGATCTTGCGCGCCTGTGCGACTGTCACCTTGCGCTTGTGACGGTTTTTCGGCACGAGTTTCCCGATCATGGACTGGAGGTTGTCGCTCATCCCCTCCAAGGAGGAACCGGCAAACATATTGCCCATCGGGCGCGCGGATTCCTCCACCTCGACTTCGATGACATCATTTTCGAGCTCACCGGAGCGCAGCCGCTTGCGCATCCACTCACGTCCCGCCTGATACTTCGGCGGCTCTTCCTTTTTCTCCTCCGGCTCATCCTCCTGTGAGGAGAACAGGCTGCCAAGCGGATTTGTCGACTTCTTCGGCGGCGGAACAAAGACATCAATGAGACGCTCCTCTGCATTCTCCTTTGCCTTGTCCTCCACTTCCTCAATCTTCTGCTGACGCACCATCCGCACGGAGGTCTCGACGAGATCGCGCACGATGGACTCCACGTCGCGTCCGACGTAACCGACCTCGGTGAACTTGGTCGCCTCCACCTTCAGAAAGGGCGCACGCACGAGGCGCGCCAGACGGCGGGCAATCTCCGTCTTGCCGACGCCGGTCGAGCCGATCATGAGGATGTTTTTCGGAATGATGTCCTCGCGCATATCCGCATCGAGCTGACGGCTCCGCCAGCGATTGCGCAGAGCGATCGCGACCGAGCGCTTCGCCTCGTGCTGACCGACAATATACTTGTCGAGCTCGGCGACGATCTCGCGCGGTGTCTGTTCGTTGACTCCGATCTGACTCATGATTCCAGTACCTCCACCGTGATGTGATGATTCGTATAGACGCAGATATCCGCAGCGATCGAGAGAGACTCCTTTGCTATTGCGGGTGCATCCAGCGCCGAATGCGCCACGAGCGCACGTGCCGCCGCGAGGGCAAAGAACCCCCCCGAACCAATCGCCGTGCAGTCACCATCCGGCTCAATGACCTCGCCGTTGCCGGAGATCATGAGGATGCTGTCCTGATCCGCAACGAGGAGAAGTGCCTCCAGTTTACGCAGCACCTTGTCCGTGCGCCAGTCTTTCGCCAGCTCCACGGCAGCGCGTTGGAGATTGCCGCTGTACGACTCCAGCTTGACCTCAAATTTTTCAAAAAGAGTAAACGCGTCTGCGACAGAGCCCGCGAATCCCGCAAGGATTTTTTTCCATGATAGAGCCGCCGCACCTTGCGCGCGTTCGCCTTCATGATCGCACGCTCGCCGAAGGTCACCTGACCGTCGCCCGCGATGGCAACCTTTCCATCTTTTTGACCGCCACAATGGTTGTTGCATGAAATGTCACAGTGTCTCTCCTTCCAGAAAATGCTCCAAGTCCTCCAATGCACGCTCTGCCAGCATCTTTTTTTTCTCCGGCTTACGCGTGCGGCGCGGCAAGTCCGCGAGCGGCGGCAGCAGCCCGAAGTTGATGTTCATGGGCTGAAAGTGTTCTGGATCACAGGTCGTGATATAGTGTGCGAGTGCGCCGTGGCAGGTACTGGCGGGAAATACGACAGGTGATTCCCCCGTACCAGCCGCGCGGCATTTTTCCCTGCGACAAGCCCCGATGCGGCGGACTCGACATAGCCCTCCACACCGGTCATCTGCCCCGCGAACAGCAGACGTTCATCTCCCGTGTACTGGAACGTCGGACGCAGATGCCGCGGTGCGCTGATAAAGCTGTTACGGTGCATCACACCGTAGCGGAGGAACTCCGCCGCTGCCAGCCCCGGAATCATCTGAAAAACACGCCGTTGCTCCGGCCACTTGAGATGGGTCTGGAATCCGACGATGTTGTAGATCGATCCCGCTGCGTTGTCCTGTCGCAGCTGCACCACAGCGTATGGACGCTCCCCCGTCACGGGATGCTCAAGGCCGACGGGCTTCAGCGGACCGTAGAGGAGTGTATCGCGCCCGCGCGATGCCATGACCTCGACCGGCATGCAGCCCTCGAAGAAAATCGCTTTTTCAAAATCATGCGTCTCTGCCGCCTCCGCCGTCGTCAGCGCCTGCCAGAAGGCGTCGTACTCCGCTTCGTTCATGGGGCAGTTGATGTAGGCGGGCTCCCCCTTCCCATAGCGCGAGGCGCGGTACGCCACATTCATATCAATGCTGGAGAAGCTGACGAGCGGTGCCGCCGCATCATAGAAATACAGCCCATCGTCGCCGAGCAGGCGGCGTATCGCCTCCGCAAGCTGCCCATCCGTCAGCGGTCCGGAGGCGATGATGAGAACGCTGTCATCCGTGGAGGGCAGCTCCGTGATCTCCTCGTGATACACATGGATCAGTGGATGCTGCGTAATGCGCTCCGTCACATAGGCGCTGAACGCCTCGCGATCCACCGCCAGTGCGCCGCCGGCAGGAACAGCCGTATGATCTGCCGCCTGCATGATGATGGAGTTCATCCGGCGCATCTCCTCTTTGAGGACGCCGACGGCATTCATCCGTCCCGCCGCCCGCAGGGAGTTGCTGCAGACGAGTTCCGCAAAGGCATCCGTCTTGTGTGCCGGCGAGCGGCGCAGCGGACGCATCTCAAAAAGCTCCACGGCAATTCCTGCTTCAGCCGCCTGCCATGCTGCCTCGGCACCGGCAAGCCCAGCACCGATGATGCGTACGCCGCTCACGAGCGTGTCCCCTTACGCGCACTTGTCTTTCGTTTCGTTGCCGGCTCCTTTGCCGCAGCATCAGTCTCCTTCGTCTTTTCAAGGGCTTCCTGTGCACGCTTTTTCTGGCGCGCCAGTTCCTTTTCGATGGGGCTGCCGATACGCGAAGGGCACGCCTCGTTGCTGCAGTAGAGGATGGCACGACCCGTACGGTAGCGATGCTTCTGCATAAAAGGCGCCGCAGGTCTTGCAGGTCTCCTTCTGGGGCTCATCCCACGTCGTATAGTCACATTCGGGATAGCGGTCACAGCCGAAGAACGCGCGCCCGCGTCGGCTCTTTCGCTCGACGATCCGCCCGCCGCACTTGGGACATGCGACGCCCGTATCGCGCAGGAGCGGCTTTGCGTTACGGCACTCGGGGAAGCCGGGACAGGGCAAGGAACTTGCCAAAAACGTCCCCTGTTTGACGACCATCATGCGGCCGCACTTATCGCAGGGGATATCGGTGACCTCCTCGGGGAGTTCCACCGTACCGATGGCATCCTCCGCCTTTTTCAGCGTCTGTTCAAATGGTTTGTAAAAGCTGCCGAGCAGCTCATTCTTGTCGAGCGACCCGTCGGCGACGCCGTCCAGTTCTCCCTCCAGATTCGCCGTAAACTTGACATCGACAATGTTCTTGAAATGCTCCTCGAGCATATCCGTGACGATGAAGCCCAGCTCCGTCGGGACGGAACTGCTTTTCCCGCCGCTCCACGTAGCCGCGCTTCTGGATGGTCTCGATGATGGGCGCGTAAGTGCTCGGACGCCCGATCCCCAGTTCCTCGAGGGTTTTGACGATCGAAGCGTCGTTGTAGCGCGGCGGCGGCTCAGTAAAGTGCTGCTCTGGATTCAACGCCCCCAGCGTCAGGGGATCACCGTCCACGAGGTCGGGCAGGAGCGTGTCCTTCTCCTTCTTTGCTGTTTCCGCCCCAACGTAGACAGCGGTATATCCCTTGAACTTCAACTTTGATCCATGCGCGCGGAGGCGATAGTCCCCTGCCGCAATCTGTGCCGCGATGGTGTCGTAGACGGCGGCAGACATCTGACTGGCGGCAAACCGCTGCCAGATGAGCGTATAGAGGCGGAGCTGATCGCGGTTCAGATAGTTCTCCACCTCTGCGGGCGTGCGCAGGATACTCGTCGGACGGATTGCCTCGTGCGCATCCTGTGCCTTCTTCCCCATCGCGTAGACATTGGGACGAGACGGAACATACTCCTTCCCGTACTCCTCACTGAGAAAACTGCGTGCCTCATCCACGGCAAGATTTGAAATGCGCGTCGAGTCGGTACGCATATAGGTGATGAGACCGGTCGCACCGTGACGCCCCAGAACAACGCCCTCATAGAGCTGCTGGGCGATCATCATCGTGCGTCCCGACGTAAATCCAAGCTTACGCGCCGCATCCTGCTGCAGAGAACTGGTCGTAAAGGGCGGCGCAGCTTTCTTCCTGCGCTCACTGCGCTTGACCTCCTGCACGGAAAAATTTCTGCTGTGCCAGATCATCCGTCAGTGCCTTCGTCTCTGCCTCGCTGTGCAGGGCGAGTTTCTTGCCGTGTGCATGTGTCACCTCGGCGATAAAGGCGTGCTTATCCTTTTTCAGCTTCGCCTCGACTGTCCAGTACTCCTCAGACTGAAAGGCCTCGATCTCGCGCTCACGATCGCAGATCAAGCGTACTGTGACCGACTGGACACGTCCGGCAGAAAGCCCCTTGCGCACCTTGCGCCAGAGGAGCGGTGACAGCTGATAGCCGACGATGCGATCCAGCATCCGTCGTGCCTGCTGAGCATCGACCTGCGCCATGTGAATGGGACGCGGATGATGCACAGCCTCCTCAATCGCAGGCTTCGTGATCTCGTGAAAGACGATGCGACAGTCCGTCGCAGGGTCAACGCCGAGAATATGCGCCAAATGCCAAGCGATTGCTTCCCCCTCGCGGTCAGGATCACTTGCCAGATAGATTTTATCGGCATCTTTTGCCTCTTTTTTGAGCGCACGAATCAGGTCCCCTTTGCCGCGCACATTGATGTATTTCGGCTCAAAGTTATGTTTCCACATCAATGCCGAACTGACTTTTTCGGCAGATCGCGCAGATGTCCCATCGACGCACGAACGGTATACTGTTTGCCGAGGTGCCGCTCGATGGTCTTTGCCTTTGCAGGAGACTCCACAATCACCAGAATTTTTTTCTGTGGTTTTTTTCCTGCCGTTTTCGCTGTCTTCGTTTTCTTCGCTGTGCCGGCTTTCGCCTTGCGGGCAGATGCTTGCGTCGCCAATCCGTCAGTTCCTTTCGGCACGCCGATAGGCGTGCATTTCATTCTCTATGATAACGCCCTTCAGCTGCATCTGCAGGAGAAGGAGCGGGAGGCTCGTCGTCGTGCTCACGGGCAGACTGTCGATGATTTCGTCCATGGTCAGCGCATGATCGAAGGAGAGCACCTGATAGACGTGTGCCTCTTCCGGCGTCAGCTGTGCGCGGGCAGAGCGCCGCTGTGGTGCGGCGAGATGCATCTCTTCGAGAATTTCACGCGGAGATTCTACCAGGCGTGCCCCTGCACGGATGAGGTTATGGCAGCCGCCGCTCTGCGGCGAATAGATGCTGCCGGGAATCGCATAGACTTCACGTCCCTCGCTGAGTGCCATCTCAGCGGTGATCAGAGAGCCGCTGCGCCGTGCCGCCTCAACGACGAGCACCCCCTCCGCGAGTCCGCTGATAATGCGGTTACGCGCGGGGAAAAACATGGGCAGCGGCTGTGTCCCGGGGGCATACTCAGAGAGGACTGCCCCGCCCGCCGCAGCGATCTCCGTCAACAGGCGGCGGTTCTCGGGCGGATAGGCAACATCCACGCCGCAGCCGAGAACCGCAACAGTCCGTCCGCCGCGCATTGCACCGCGATGCGCACGCGTGTCGATCCCGCGCGCCGCACCGCTGACGACTGTGACTCCCGCTGCCGCGAGATGCTCCGCAAACTCGAGTGCAGCAGCCTCCCCATAGCCTGAGAATTTGCGCGCACCGACGATGCCGATGCGCCGCGCGTCGGGCAGAAGCGTGCCACGATAGTAGAGCACGAGCGGCGGGTCAAAGATCTCGCGCAGAACGAGCGGATAACATTCATCCTCCATCGTCACCATCGACACATCAGTGCGTCGGCAGTCCTCCGCGATGCGTTCCGGCAAGTTTGGATCCCCCTGTATGTGCCGTGCAAGTGCGTCGGCAGCAGCATCCGTGAGGGCTCCTGTCGCACGCAGTTCTGCGGCGGTCATCGACCATACATCCTTTGCCGCAGGACATACCTTTTGCAGCCGCTGCATACGAACGCTGCCCACCTGCGGACAGCGCAGAAGCGCCGCCAGATACCACCGATCTTCCACCTTCTACACGCTCCTCATCTTACCTAAATTTAGGAAAGAATGCAACTGGCCTTAACGTTTTTCTTCATTAACTACCGCGGAAACAGCTCATCGCCAAAGACATAGTAGACCATCAGAAAGATGAGCAGGAGTAAGAAAATATCCGCCATCCGAACCGCTCCTATCAAAAAAGAGGGGCTGAGCCCCTCTCAGATTCTGCATCATCACATCACGCGACGTGCACCGATATAGCATGCGCCCCAATAGCCGCCGTACAGATTATCAATCGCGACCCCACGGCTCGACGAGGCATTGATGAAGTTGCCATCACCGAGGTAGATGCCGACGTGCGACGGACCATAGTCATACGTGGAGAAAAAGACGAGATCGCCGGGAACCATCTCTGCTGACGAGACGGGATAGCCGACCTCATACTGCGCGTCTGCCGTACGCGGGAGATAAATCCCTGCGTTAGCGAAGACGTAGCGGACAAAGCCGGAGCAGTCGAACCCTGCCGGTGTCGTTCCGCCGAACGAATACGGCACACCGAGGTACTGCATGGAGTCCGAAACAATGCGGCGCACGAAATAGTTCGAGCCGCGGCTGACCTGCGGCATCGCCTTTCCGAGAAGAGCCTCATAGGTTGACGGCCCCACAAGACCGTCCACAGCAAGGCCGTGTGCTGCTTGGAACTCCTTGACTGCCTCCGCCGTTGCCGGACCGAAATCACCGTCCGCAGCGACATCGTATCCATAATTGGAGAGCTGCCCTTGAATCTCGGCAACATCCGTTCCCTGATCACCGATCTGGAATGACTCTGCGCTCGCGATTGATGCGGAGCAGAGAAGCATAGCGGATAACGCAAGAATCTTGATTTTCTTTCGCAAGCAAACACTTCCTTCCACAAGTGCACAATTACATTGGCTACGAGAAACCAATAAGCCGAGTTCTGTTCCGCCCCCAAAAAGGCGGTGACAATCATTTATCTGGGACACCTGTTGCCAGGCATCTCAAGCGACGCTACCCGGAAGGCCGACGGGCCGCCGGAAATCCTTCCCTATTTGGTCTTGCTCCATGTGGGGTTTACCGAAGCCGGCCGGTCACCCGACCGCTGGTGCGCTCTTACCGCACCTTTCCACCCTTACCGACGATGTCGGCGGTTTAAATTTCTATGGCACTGTCCCTGAGGTCACCCTCGCTGGACGTTATCCAGCACACTGCCCTATGGAGCTCGGACTTTCCTCATCTGCTGAAACGCAGACGCGATTGTCTTGGTCTCTCATACCAACGGGGAGATTATACCACATCTGGGGGAGAGGTGTCAAAAAAATGCCCCTACGCCTTGTAGTATGCGGAAGAAACGATTTCATAGGAACAAAGCGACGATTTTGGATCAAATTTTTCTAAAAAAATTATTGGAAAAAAATACATCGATTACCATGCTTTTTCCAACAAGTTCTTGTATATTCGATAGCTTTTTATCGTGCAGATACTGTCCAAAGGCCGTCACAGATTTTCATCGTAATTTCGGGATCAGCAAAGTTCGCCGTACCGACAGCGACGGCAGATGCTCCCGCGAAAGAACTCCACCGCATCCTGCCACGAGGCAATCCCGCCCATACCGATCACGGGAACACGGACGGCATGTGCCACCTCCACACCATGCGCACGGCAACCGGCTTTACAGCAGGGCCGGAAAGCCCACCCGTCCGATTGCCGAGAACAGGATGCCAGCGGTGTATATCAATCTGCATGCCGATGAGCGTATTGATGAGGGATATGACATCCGCGCCCGCATCTTCTACAGCGAGGGCCATCTCCGTGATACTGGTCACATTCGGAGACAGCTTGGCGATGACGGGATGTCTGCTCTCCGCGCAGACCGCACGCACGACCTCTGCCGCCGCACGCGGATCCGTGCCAAAGACAATCCCGCCCTCCCTGACGTTCGGACAGGAGATGTTGACCTCGAGCGCTGCGACGCCCGCGACATTCAGTCGTGCGGCGAGTGCTGCATAGTCCTCCACGGAGCTGCCTGAGATATTGACAATGACGTTCATCCCATAGTCTGCGATGCGCGGCAGTGTCTCATGGAGGAACACGTCTGCCCCGGGGTTCTCGAGACCGATGCAGTTGAGCATCCCCTGTGGGGTCTCCGCGATCCGCACCCCATCATTCCCGCGCCGCGGGAGGAGCGTCGTCCCCTTGACCATCACACCGCCGAGACGCGCGAGATCGACGAAATCCGCGAACTCCTCGCCAAAGCCGAACGTCCCGGACGCCGCAAGCACAGGCGTCCGCATCGCGATGCCTGCAACATTGGTGCAGAGCAGCGCGTCATACCGTGCCCCGGCACTATGAGACATGTCCGTACACCTCCTCGGCAGAGAACACGGGGCCGTCCTTGCAGACCTTGCGGCGTCCGCTGCTCGTATCCACGGCACAGGAAAGGCATGCCCCGAGGCCGCACGCCATGCGGCGCTCCAACGACACCTCACAGGGCAGCCCAAAGGACGCCGCCATCTGAGCGACGCGCTCCATCATGATCGGCGGGCCGCAGACGGCGACAGCATCATAGTCCCCCTCCTGCAAGAGCTCCGGCAAAAGCGTTGTCACAAAGCCCTCCGTCCCGTACGAACCGTCATCCGTCGTCGCGTGAACGGCGCGGACATGGGGGCGGAAGAGCTCCTCCCAGAAGAGCTCCGCCTTCGTCCGCCCGCCCATCAACACGGAGGAGCTGCCATGCGCCGCCGCGAAAAAGAGAAGGGGCGTCAGCCCCATCCCTCCTCCGACAAGCAGCGGATGTCGATACGTGACGTTAAAGCCATGCCCCAGAGGGCCGAGTACGGAGATCGTCTCTCCCGCGTCCGCCGCAGCGAGGAGCTCTGTCCCACGCCCGACAACGCGATAGATGAGGCGAATCTCCCCCGCCTCTGCAGAGGTCTCCGCGATGCCGAGCGGACGCCGCAGGAGTGCTCCGCCATGCGGAACAGCGACCTCAACGAACTGGCCCGGCCGCGCACTGCGGGCAATCGTCGGAGCAGAAAGCGTCAGATCATAGACCCCCGCCATCGGACTCCGCTGATGCAGAACGCGGGCCTCCTCACATACCTTAGGCAAGATCATCCCCTCCGCCGACATAGTCCTGCAGTGCAAGCGCATAGACAAGGCGCCGCTTCTGCATAAACTCAAGGACACGGAGCACCTCCCAAGCCGTATCGAGCGAGGTGAGACACGCAATTCCATGCTCGACCGTCGCGCGGCGAATCTTGAAGCCGTCGCGTGCCGAGTGCTTCCCCTGTGTCAGCGTGTTGATGACCATACTGATGCGCCCGCTCTTGATCATCTCGATGATATCCGTGCTGCGCTCATGCACCTTGCCGACGACCTCGACGTCGATGCCGAGCGACGCAATAACCTTCGCTGTGCCCTCCGTCGCCGCAATCTCGAAATCGAACTCAGAGAATGCCTTCGCGAGCTGCTTGAGCTCATCCTTATCCTTATCCGCCACCGTAAAGAGCAGACAGCCCTTGGTCGGCACATTGAGCCCTGATCCGACAATCGCCTTGTAGAGCGCACGGGCATAGTGATAGTCAATGCCGCGACCTCACCCGTGGACTTCATCTCAGGGGCCAAGCGAGATATCGACGTCCGTCATCTTGGCAAAGGAGAACACGGGCGCTTTGACGGCGACATAGGGACGCGGCGGAACAAGCCCCGAGTGGAAGCCGAGTTCCTTCAGCGTATGCCCCATCGCAACCTGTGTCGCAACGTGAACCATATTGACGTTCGTAATCTTCGAAAGGAATGGAACGGTACGGCTCGAACGCGGATTCACCTCGATGATGAACACCTCGTCATGCGCCACGACGAATTGGATGTTGAGCAGCCCTTTGACATGCAGGGCGACGGCAAGGCGCTTCGTATAGTCGATGATCGTGTAGATCACGCGCGCAGACAGCGTCTGCGGCGGATAGACTGCGATACTGTCGCCCGAGTGAACGCCGGCGCGCTCGATGTGCTCCATGATACCCGGAATCACGACATCCACACCGTCGGAGATCGCATCGACCTCGACCTCGGTGCCCTGCATATAGCGATCCACGAGCACGGGATGATCCGGTGTCACCTTGACGGCACGGCTCATATAGTCGCGCAGTTCTTCCTCATTGTAGACGATCTCCATCGCACGGCCGCCGAGCACATAGGAGGGGCGAACCATGACGGGATAGCCGATGCGCGCCGCACCCGTGACAGCATCATCGAGATTTGTCACGCTGATGCCCTCAGGGCGTGAAATCTCTGTCTCTGTCAGCACCTCATCGAACCGCTCACGATCCTCGGAGCGGTCAATATCGTCAACGGACGTACCATAGACGTGCAGACCGGCACGTTCCAGCTCCGCCGCAAGGTTGATGGCCGTCTGTCCGCCGAACTGGACAATGATGCCGTCCGGCTTCTCCTTGTCGGCGATGTTCAGCACATCTTCCACCGTCAGCGGCTCAAAATAGAGACGGTCCGAGATGTCAAAGTCCGTGCTGACCGTCTCCGGATTGTTGTTGATGATGATGGCTTCGATGCCCATTTCGCGCAGCGCCCATACAGAATGCACCGAGCAATAGTCAAACTCCACGCCCTGACCGATGCGGATCGGCCCCTGAGCCGAGCACAATCACCTTTTTCTTGTTCGATACGGCGACCTCGTCCTCCGTCCCGCGGAAGGTGGAGTAGTAGTACGGCGTCATTGCCTCGAACTCAGCAGCACAGGTATCCACCATCTTATAGCACGGCAGAATATTGTTGCTGCGGCGCATCGTGCGGATCTCATCGCGCGTCTTATGCGTGATCTCGGCGATGGAAACATCGGCGAGACCGACCCACTTCGCAGCGGCGAGAAGCTCCGGTGTGAGCGGCTCCTCTGCAAGCTGACGCTCAACATCGGCGATATGCTTCAGTTTATGGATGAACCACTTGTCCACCTTCGTGATGCGCGAGATGTCGTCCACGGACAGCTTGCCGCGGCGCAGCACCTCCGCCATGACGAAGATGCGCTCATCATTGATGAGGGCAAGCTGCTTTTCCAGACGTTCATCATCCCAGTCGGCAAAGCGTTCCAGATAGAGACGGTTCACGCCGATCTCGAGGGAACGTGCCGCCTTGAGGATGGCACCTTCAAAGCTGCGGTCAATGGACATGACCTCGCCCGTCGCCTTCATCTGCGTGCCCGAGGGTATGGTCCGCGTAGACGAACTTGTCGAACGGCCAACGCGGGAACTTCACCACGCAGTAGTCAATGGCAGGCTCAAAGCAGGCCTTCGTCTTCTTCGTGACCGAGTTGACGATCTCATCCAGCGTATAGCCGATGGCGATCTTCGACGACACCTTGGCAATCGGGTAGCCCGTTGCCTTCGACGCGAGCGCCGAGGAACGGCTGACGCGCGGGTTCACCTCGATAACATAGTACTGATCGCTCTTCGTATCGAGCGCGTACTGCGCGTTGCAGCCGCCCTCAATGCCGAGCTCGCGGATGATCCGCAGACTTGCGCTGCGCAGCATCTGATACTCGTGATCGGTCAGCGTCTGTGCGGGCGCAACAACAATACTGTCTCCCGTATGGACACCAACAGGGTCAAAATTCTCCATACTGCAGACGGTAATGCAGTTATCGTTTCCGTCACGAATGACCTCGAACTCGATCTCCTTCCATCCCGCGACACTGCGCTCGATGAGCACCTGCCCGATCATGGAGTAGTTCAGGCCCTTGATAACGATGGCGACGAGCTCTTCCTCGTTCTCCGCAATGCCGCCGCCCGTACCGCCCATGGTATAGGCAGGGCGGACGATGACAGGGTAGCCGATCGTGTTGGCAAAGTCCACAGCAGCGTGGACATCCTCGACAATCAGGCTCTCCGGGATCGGCTCACCCGAGCTTCTCCATCGTCTCCTTAAAGCGCTCGCGATCCTCCGCCTTCTCGATGGCATCGAGAGACGTACCGAGGAGCTCCACACCGTACTCCGCCAGGATCCCCTTCTCTGCAAGCTGAACGGCAAGGTTCAGTCCCGCCTGTCCGCCGAGCGTGGCGAGAAGGCCATCCGGCTTCTCCTTGGCAATAATCTCCGTCAGGAATTCCACCGTCAGCGGCTCGATGTAAACACGGTCGGCGATATTGGTATCCGTCATGATGGTAGCAGGGTTGCTGTTGACGAGGACGACCTCAGCCCGTCTTCCTTCAATGCACGACAGGCCTGCGAGCCGGCATAGTCAAACTCTGCGGCCTGTCCGATGATGATGGGGCCGGAGCCGATCACCATGACTTTATTGAGATTTTCCTTACGCGGCATCCTCTCACTCCCCCTTCATCAGTGCCCAGAACTCATCAAAGAGATACATATTGTCGTCGGGGCCCGGCGCAGCCTCTGGATGGTACTGCACCGAGAAGATCGGCAGCGACGTATGCCGCAGCCCCTCAACCGTATCATCGTTGACGTTCGTATGCGTAATGACGAGCGGCGTCCCCTCGAGCGAGGCGGGATCAACCGCATAGCCGTGATTCTGCGCCGAGATATGCACGCGGTTCATCCGCAGATTCTTGACAGGGCTGATTGCCGCCGCGATGGCCGAACTTCATCTTATAGGTCTTTGCCCCAAAGGCGAGCGCGAGCAGCTGGTGCCCGAGGCAGATGCCAAAGATCGGCTTCTTTCCCGCCATCTTCTGAATCTCCGCGACAATCTCAGGCACATCCTGCGGGTCTCCCGGCCCGTTGGACAGAAAGATGCCGTCGGGATTCAGCGCGAGCACCTCCTCGGCACTCGTGTACGCAGGCAGCACCGTGATCTTCGCACCAAGGCGGTTGATATTCTCCAAAATGCTGCGCTTGACGCCGAAGTCCAGCGCGGCAATATGCGGCGCGTCCTCCTGATCCGTCTCCATGACATAGACTTCGGACGTTGTAACCATTGCCACGAGATCGCGCGGCAGCTCCTCCGCCTGCAGTGCAGCGATCTCATCCGGCTCCGTGCCGTCGGGGACGATCACGCCCTTCATCGAGCCGGCGGCGCGGATATGGCGTGTCACCGCTCGCGTGTCTACGTTATAAAGGCACGGGACCTTACTCTGCGTAAGAAAATCAATCAAGCTCTTCTCGGACTGCCAATTATTCGGCGCATCGCAGAGCTCACCGATGACAAAGCCGCGCACAAAGGGGCGGCGGGACTGCATAAATTTCTCTGCCGTACCATAGTTCCCAATCAGCGGGTAGGTCATCGTGAGAATCTGTCCGCAGAACGACGGGTCGGTCAGACTTTCCTGATACCCTGTCATGGTCGTCGTAAAGACAACCTCCCCCACCGTCTTTGCGCTGCCGTCCAGCAGCTCTCCCGTATAGGACGAACCGTCCTCCAAAATCAGTTTTCCTCTCATATTGTTATGACTCCGTCCTTCATCACAATATTCCCGTCCACGACCGTCAGCACAGCCTTTCCTCGAAGTTCCCGTCCGACAAACGGCGAGTGACTGCCCCGCGTGTAGAACTTTTTCTCGTCCACCGTCCAGACACAGTCCGGATCAATGACCGTCACATCCGCCGGCGCCCCCTCGCGCAGCGTCCCCGCATCGAGATGAAAGACGCGCGCAGGCGCATAGGTCATACGCTCGATCAGCGTCTCAAGCGGAAGCTTCCCTGTGTGAACCAGCTCCGTCATGAGCACGCCGAGTGCCGTCTCAAGCCCCGGGAAGCCGCTCGGCGCATAGATGTACTCGCGATCCTTTCTCCTCGCGTGCGTGCGGCGAGTGATCCGTTACGACCATATCAATCGTCCCGTCGAGCAGTCCCTGCCAGCATTGCCGCTGTGTCTTTTTCCGTCCGCAGCGGCGGATTGACCTTTGTCGAGCTGTCCGTTGGGATCGACGCAGTCCTCCGTCATCGTGAGATGATGCGGGGTGACCTCTGTCGTCACGTGCACACCGCGCGCCTTCGCCTCGCGTACCAGCTGGACGGCACGTGCCGAGCTGATATGGGCGACGTGAACATGCGCACCCCGCGTACTCAGCGAGCATGATGTCGCGCGCGACGGCAATATCCTCGGCGACAATCGGGCGTCCCCTTGATGCCGAGCATCGCACTGCGATGCCCCTCATTCATTGCACCCTCCTCTACGAGAGAGGTATCTTCCTCATGATTGATGATCGCCTTATCAAACGGCGCAAGATAGTCGTATGCACTGAGGAGAACCTTTGCCGACGGGTCGAAATGACCATCGTCTGAGAAGGCGACCGCCCCTGCCTCAACCATATCGCCGAGCTCTGCCAGCTCCTTGCCCTCCTGATTCTTCGTCACGGCACCGATGATGCGGATGTGCATGACCGCCGCCTCTTCGGCGCGTTTCTGCAAACTCGTCACCAGTGCCGCCGTATCGACGACAGGGCGCGTGTTCGGCATCGTCGCAATCGTCGTATATCCTCCTGCCGCTGCGGCGCGCGAGCCGGAGGCAAAATCCTCCTTTGCCTCCTGACCGGGCTCGCGAAAATGCGTGTGCATATCGATCAGACCGGGCACAACGACCTTTCCCGCAGCATCGTAAATCTCTGCGCCGTCAGCGGCAAGATTTGCGCCAACGGCGCGAATCACACCGTCCTCAACGAGGACATCGGCAACTTCATTTCGTTTGGAGGCGGGATCAATCACCCGTCCCCCTTTCAGCAGCAACGCACGCATTCAGGCCTTCCCTCCCATCAGTACCAGTGTAAAGAGCGCCATCCGCACGGCGACCCCGTTTTTGACCTCCTCCTGGATCCGCGACTGCACGCCGTAGGCGACGGACTCGGATATCTCCCAGCCCTTATTCATTGGACCGGGATGCAGCACGAGAGCATCCTCCTTCGCCAGTGCGAGCCGCTCCTCACTGAGCCCGTAGATGCGCGCGTACTCCCGCGTCGACGGGAACAGCCCGCCCTTCATGCGCTCGAGCTGTATGCGCAGCACCTCGACCACGTCAGCCCCCTCAAGAGCATCCTCCACGCGATCATGGATCGTGACGCCCTCCTCCTCACGCAGAAAGCGCGGCAGGAGGGTGCGCGGTCCCGCAATATGGACATCCATCCCCATCTTTCGCATGCCCTGAATGTCGGATCGCGCCACGCGGCTGTGCAGAACATCACCGAGAATGGCGACCTTCAGCCCCGCGAGTTTCCCCTTGTTTTCCTCAATCGTATAGAGGTTAAGCAGGCCCTGTGAGGGATGCGCATGCGCGCCGTCCCCCGCATTGATGATGACGGGAGAGACCGCCTTGGCAGCATAGGCAGCCGCCCCCTCAGCTTTATGCCGCATGACAATGGCATCCACGCCCATCGCCTCGATCGTATAAAGCGTGTCGCGCAGGCTCTCCCCCTTCACGATGCTCGAGGCGCTTGCCGTGATGTTCACCACATCGGCGCCCAGATACTTTCCCGCCAGTTCAAATGACGTCCGCGTCCGCGTGCTCGGCTCATAAAAAAGCGTCACCATCGCCTTGCCGCGCAGTGCGGGCACCTTCTTGATGTCACGCCCGACGATATTCTTCATCTCGCGTGCCGTACTGAGAACCAGACGGATCTCCTCGGCGGAAAAATCCTCCAGACCGAGCACATCCCGTCCTTTGAGCGATAACTCCTGTCCCATGTGCATCCCCTTTCAACAAAAAAGCCTTCTCACGCCGAAAGAAAGGCATAAGAAAGCTTTGCATCCAAAATAAACTCGAATGACCGCGTCGAATATTTCATTGAAAACTCCCTTAAGGCCTCACAGGACCTCTTAAAAGGCAATATATAGAGAAGCAGAGCCAAGCACTCACCTCTTTTTTTCATTATACGAGTTTATAGAGAAAAAAAGCAATGGTAAAAAAACTATATCATACATCAATGATTCATTGTAAAATGAAAACAGAAAAGAAATGGAACAATTTGAGTCGATCTTGTGAGATATCTTTCCAAACACCACCTGAAGATTCTTGATGTCCCACGCTCATTCTGCCACAAAGCGCCGCGTATTCACCCTCTCTATCAGATAAGAAGACTACATTCTCAAGGATAACCATGCATCTGATGCAATCTGCGGATATCCTTGCGTACTTCCTGCTTTGTCCCACGCCTTGTCGGACTCTCTGCCTTCTTCGCCTCCGCGACGGCTTTCTTCTTCACCTCTTCGGGCGCATTGCCCGCCAGGGAGACGCATCAGACGCTCTTTACGGCGCAGGGCGGCGGATTCGATAGCAAAGGCGCCGATGGTACGCTTTCGGCGTCTGCATGGCGCGTGCCACGTTCTCATCCGACAAATGCGCCTGCATGATCTGCTCGTCAAGCTTGCGGGCGTATTCGGTCATGTAATCCTTTAGCTCGTTTTCGAGCGTCTTGCGCTTCCCTCGTGCCTTCTTATAGGCGGCGTGGGACGGGAACCAGTTCATGACAACGTCCGTACTGCCGCCTTGCCGCATGGCATACTCCGCAAGATAGACAGGGTCATTTTCCAGTTCAGCACGCTTGCGTTCACGCTCCGCCTCCACCTTTTGGTTAAACTCCTCCCGTGCCTCCTTCTTCAGGTCGTTCATGACACGCTTGCGGAGAATATCCTCTGCCTCTTCTTGTGCCTCTTGCGTCCAGCGTTGATAGAGCTCCGCCTCCGTCTCACCAAGGAGGGATTCAACACTCTCCTTGCCAAGGAGTTTTTCAATCGGGCGGAACCGCTCATCCAGCTTTGCCTCCGTGATCTCGTTCTCCGTTGCAATCATGCGTGCCATGACCGCCTGCACCTCCACCGACGGCATTGCGCCCGCATTCTTCGCGAGATTGTAGATTTTACGCAGGAACGCCTTGAAAGCGGCGGAACACACTCCGCATGGCCGCAGACGGGGCTTTCCCTTCCGAAAGATACATCTCAAATCCACGGGCAAACCGCTCCTGCCGCCAACGCTCCAGTGCCGCCTTCTCCGCAACAACGTCGCCCGACTTCTTCGCCGCGAGAATCGCGTTCTCGTGATAGCGGAACTCATCGGCAAAAGTCTGTATCCTTGTATTCCGCCGCTGCGCCCTCGTGCCACTCTGCCCACGCATTGACCGTCTCAAGCTCTTTCGCAGAGGCTTCGTCCATCTTTGCGAGCTCATCCAAATCCATCAGGAACATGTGCCCCATCTCGTGCATGAACGTCGATTCATCCGCGCTCTCAAAAAGCGTGATGATACGCTTTCCGTCCTCTTTGGAGATTTCTCCCCTCACCTCTTGACGGAGCATCTGGTTGAACTTCTCAATGATGGAGATCGCCTTATCGTCGAACACGACGAACCCACGCTCGCTCTGCTCATCGTGATAGGTAATGCCTTTGATACCATACTGATTCAGGAGTTCAGACGCTTCCTGCTGTCCATCGACGAGGTCACTGATCGTGCCGTAGATATTCATTCCATCCGATTCAGACAGCGTATCCATGATCTCCGCAATGACTTTTGCTTTGCCAAGGCGGCGCACATCATTCCAGTTTTCAAGCTGCTCAAGCGTCAGTCCGTGGACAAGTTTTTCCAAGCTCTTGCGCACTTTTGCCGACTGTGCGTCATACGTCTTCTGTTCGTCAATCAGAACATCGTTATCAGGGATTTCCACATGATAGAGTTTCCCTCCGTAACCACTTGCCGCTTCGCGCTTCTCTGCCAAGTACAGCCCCCAGCCGTGCGCCTGTGCCCCTTCGCCCGTGCCGATTGCAGAGAGCAGGAACTCTACAAAATCGTGCGGAGAGCCGTGGTATGCAGACTGATAGAATCCGGGATTTTCTTTTTTCTGCTTGCTCAAATCGTTCTCATCTGCTATACTGAACGTACTAAAGGACTGTTTCGTGAGTGGAGCATTATGACTCCCGGCCGCGCCCGTTCGGGTCGCGACCCAGCGTGCAGTCCTATTTTTTTATTGATGTAGAGCAGATTTTTCTGATTCAATCGGTCAATATACCACTGGTCATTCGGCTGCCCGGACGACTTTTCACGACCGTAGGCACTCGCAATTTTATTCATCCCTTGTGCGGTATTAACGACAAATGGAACCATAACCGTTGCGCCGTTGATTTCCATATAAATGACAACAATTCTCTTCTGCGTGTCCTCAACGCCCGTTTTCGTGTCGATTGCCCGCAACACAAAGAGGGATCGGCGATCTTTTTCGGCAGTTCAAGCAAATTTTGCCGTGTGAAATGATGTTTATCGACGAGTTTTTGCAGGATATTACGGTCAATCGCAATATCCAGAGTGCTGTCCGCACCAATCAAATCAAAAGACAAGAGGGGTGCGCATCACAACGTTATTATGCAGAGGCAGCTTCCCTGCAAGGAAGTCGTCGACCTTTTGTTTCCATGCAAGCATATCTTCTTTTAGGCGGCGTGCGGAACTGCTCTGTGCGAATCCGTCGCGCATATCCGTCCCGCCATACCGCAGGGAGAATCTGTCCCTAAAATAGTCCAGTGCCGTATATTTCTCTTTCCCCTCCTGCGTGCGCATTGCCGCCGCGAAAATATCCGCGTGATGCGAAAACAGCATGGCGTTCATACGCGCGACTTTTGGAACAGTGACATCGCTTGGAATATGGGGTCTTTATAGTCGTATTCTTTGTGCTCTTTACCATCATAGGCATAATACTCTTGTGTGATCTTTGCCAGTCTTTTCTTATACCCTTCAGACGTGCGGCGATTCTTCGCAAAATAAAGCCCCCAGCCGTGCGCCTGTGCCCCTTCGCCCGTGCCGATTGCAGAGAGCAGGAACTCTACAAAGTCATGTGGGGATCCGTGCCATGCGGACTGGTTGAATGTCTCCGTTTTTTGTTTCTTCCACTGTAGTTTATTGGGGTCAATCCTCTTCAGTACATCCACACGATGCTGATCCATATTGATTGACTTTTGTACCCCTTCTTTCTCGTATGCCAAGTCTGCTGCAAGGCCATCACTCGAAGGATATTTGATCGTCATCATGATGTTACTATCGGGGCCAAACTCTTTTTCGAATTCCTCCTTCGTTGTGTTTGGTGCACTCTCCAATATAGAGATTGCTTTATTTACATTCGCAAGCTGTTTCTTGTCACGCTCTACAGTACGCTCGGTGTGTGCTAAAAGGTCATCATATTTTTCTCGTAAACTCTCTGTGTCATGCACGCCATTCCACCCATCGAGTAGCTCTATCCCTTCGAAAACATCTGCCGAAAGATCTCCTGCATCTTTTTCCATCATAGGTAAACTGAACCCCCGTATTCTGTTCCGTACTTACTTCGTCGGCCTCTTCTTCCTTTTCATCAGACGCCTCCTGTTGCTTTCTATACCGTTCTTGCTCCTCTTCGTTTAGTTCATCCCAACGCACCAATTTGAGGATTCCTATTACCTCTGGATTACTGAGGATGACTTCGTTCGGGTCATTCCCATACTCATAGGATGTCCCTGAAATAAGATATACGTTTTCATTCAGGTATTCATTGCTATCATTCAGCTGCTCGATTGCGTGTTTCTTGAATTCATCAAGGTCTTGATAATCACCGCCAGGACTCATCACATCTACAGCACAAGCCCAATTGAGCTCAGTCTCCGTCCAATTTCCCTCCGGCCAGTCGTGAGAGTTTTCAAGTTCATCACCGACCTGATACACATTATCATCATAACGAATCCCAATAAAATTAGATTTTAGTGCTTGTTTCTCATCCACCTCAACGAATTGGATGTCAACAACTCTATGGTTAAATTTTTCCCAGAGCCATCTTCTCCCAATAGGACATCTGATAGAACCCCGGATTCGCCTTTTTTTCGCCGCATCGAGATCGACTTCGGTCTTTACATTTTGTCCAACACCTGATACAATGAATTTAGATAAAGCATTGCTTATTGTAGCGACCGCCGGAGAGCCGTTCCGGTAGGGCTGCAGCCAAAGCGATGCTTTTATTTTTATTGATATAGAGAACATTGTTAGCCTGAATTGTTTATCAAACCATTTCAGTGAGGGCTTATCTCCTTTTTCCTGCTGTTTTCCCAAACGCAGAATTAATTACGTTGACGATTCCACCGGTCGATTTAATATCCTTACCGATTTCAACCGGAGCAACAACCGTCGCCCCATTAGTATCTTTGAGCTCAACAACAAAAACATAGCTCCCCGCATCGTTCCTCGTATAATCATCAGAGGGTCTGCCATCTTACGTGGGAGCTGACGCAGGATATCTAGTGTCATGCCCTTGTGTTTCGGATTTACCGAATGTGCGAAGAAGCTACCGAATACATGAAGCGAATCATACGGAATGTTGAGAAGCTGCATCACAAGCGGCACATCCATCACGTGGAATAGTTTTCCGTCCTTTTGGGCTTTCCACTTTTTCTTATCCGCCGCATCATAGCGGTCAACGAGCGCATTCCACGCCGCCTCCTCCCGCAGCACGCGCACATTCTCCTCGGCAGCGCGCTCGTATTCTTTTCGTATCTCCTCGGGCGATGCACGGCGCACACCGCTTGCGCTCACTTGACCTACCATGTTCCTCTGTGGTATAGTGGAGACAACAGAATCGCCGACGGGCGGGGTGCCGAGGGCTTCATTGGAAGATACTGGTCCCGCAGATACCGGCGGTTCTTTTTTTTATACTTTCTTCCAGACTCGGCAGCGTATGATTGTAATACTGGATGCTCCCATCATTGCGCTTGATCAGCGTAATCACAACAGGAACCGTCGTACCGTCAACAGACGCATTCGTATGCAGGTAATAGAAATACTCCCCAGCATGACTTTCTTTCTGCGCGGCATTCTCCGTAATATTCGTCGCACCGCGAATCAGCTTCGGCAGGTATTTAATCAACAGGAGCTTCTCCGGTTTGGCACTTGTCGATTTTGCCTCCCTTCTTCCGGAACCCATGAACTCCACAAGACCGTTCTCATCAATATCCACCTTGCCGAGATGCACATTCTCCACACTCGTCCCCTGCAGCACATTCCGATAGTACGCGATTGCTCTATCCCGCAACTCCTTGATATGCTTATACGCACCGAACTCGTCCCCACGAACTGCAACCGCGTCCGCGTGCACGTCTTGCTCCTTCCCGCCGACCTTCTGCATCATCCGCTCCCTGCGGCGCAGTGCCGCCATCTCAATGGCGATGCGGCGGTGGTATGCCTTCGGCGTCTGCATCGCACGCACGATGCTCTCCTCCGTCAGGTGCGAGTCGCGATCTCCGTGTCGATCTTCTTCGCGTAGTCCTCCATGTGCTCCGCGAGCTCCGTCTCCAGCGGCTTTCGCTCGGCGTGTGCTTTCTTATATGCTTCGAGCGACGGGAACCAATTCAGCGCCACATCCTCCGACCCTGCCGCCTGGATCGCAGCGGCGGCGAGATGCACGGGATCGTTTTCGAGCTCCGCACGCTTTCTTTCGCGCTCGGCGTCGAGCCGCTCCCTGACTTCGGCGCGTGCCTCCTTCTTCAGGTCTTTCATAACCCGTGCCCGCAGGATGTCCTCCGCCTCCTCCTGCGCCTCCTTCAGCCAGCGTTCATACGTCTCTGCCTCCGTCTCTCCGAGGAGCGTTTTTTTATCCCTCCTTGCCGCCGAGCCCTTCCATCGGACGATAGAGCGCATCGAGGGATGCCGCCTTGATCTCGTCCTCCGTCGCGATCATGAGCGCCATCACCGCCTGTACCTCGGGCGATGGATGCCCGCCGACACTCCGCACGAAATGGTAGATTTTCCGCAGATACTCCTTGAACTTTCGAAACACCCGCGCAGGGGCGTGCGAGGGGCTTTCCCCTCCGTGAAAGAGCTCGAACCCACGGGCGAACCGCTCCTGCCGCCAACGCTCCCGCGCCGCCTTCTCGGCGATCACATCCCCCGCAGCGACAGCTTTGCGGATCGCCTCCTCATGGGCGCGGAACTCCTCCGCCCACGGCGTATCCTCATACTCCTCCGCCGCGCCTTCGTGCCATTCTGCCCAGGCATTCACCGTCTCAGGGTCTTTGGCAGAGGCTTCGTCCAGCTGAGCCAGCGCGTCGAGATCCATCAGGAACATGTGCCCCATCTCATGCAAAAACGTCGATTCATTCGCCCCCGCAAAAAGAGTAATGATGCGCCGCCCCGACGGATCGCGGGCGATCTCCCCGTAGGACTCATGCGCCCCCGCCTGCGCATGATGCGGGAGCAAACGAGGACGGCAGGGGCTCGCCGTTCTCGTCCAGAGACGCTGCAGACATATCCTTGACAGAATCAAAGAACTCTGCTAATCTATAGTCAATGAAAGACGTTTGGCTCCCTTCGCCCGGGTTCATAACCCGGATACGTTGTGAGGAAACGTCTTTTCTATTGTCCTCATAGATGTGAATATCACTAATCCCCGTCGAGTGTAGGATGCGCTTAGCATTCCGCTTGTTGAGGGTTGTTTTTCCTCACGGGGCGAGAAACGGATATAGTACGTCTTTGCACCCACAGTAAATTGATTGACATAGTGATGATAGGCGAAAATGTTCGGGTGCTCTTTATGCCCCTCCTTCTTGTATTCCGCTTCCGTAAAGGCAAGTACCGAGGACGAAAACAGGCGTGGGAGATCCGCCAGCATCTGTGAGACATCCATCCCCTTGTGCTTTAGAATCTTTCCTACGGTTCCCTTCGGGAACGCTGCATACGATCCCGTAACGCGAATGTTCTACCTCACCAAATGAAGAAAATACCTCTTCCGCTTCCTTCTTTTCGAGCGGTTTTCCTGTCAAATGCACATCCAGCGGCGTCAGATTCTGAATCTCGTGCACGACAGCCAATCTTTCCCAGTCCCCGAACACTTCCTTGAACATCGGCGTGCGCACCGCGAGCCACTGCTCCTCTGTGAGCTGCGTCGGCGCACCGTTCGGCGCTTTCATCCACGCAGCCGTTCCCTCATACTGTGTTCGCACAGCATCCATCTCTGCCGCCATACGGGCATTATCCGCCTTTGACCCCACCCATGCGTACTGATAGAACCGCTGATTCTCCTCCCGCGCCTTGACAAGATCATCCTCTGTTGGTATACTCGAGAAAAATGAGTCTTGCAGAGTGAATCGTCCCGGCAATTCGTGCCGTTGGATAGCTTTCACCCATGTCAGGGCTCTTTTTTTGTGCGCATAGAGGACATCTCCGAGCATCATCCGTTTTTGAAACCACGTTGCATCATCTTTGCCGAAGAAGGTCTTCAGCATATATTTCCCATTACGTTCCTTCAGGACAATCGGGACAATGGCAGTGCTGCCATTCTTGTCCTTCAAATCCACCACAGCGACAATCTCATCGGACAAAATCGGAGCATTCGGATGGCTGCCCCTGCGGTTGCGCAAAATCATGATCGGATCAGCGAGCGCCCGCGGCAGCTCTTTCATAATCTCAGGAGCCATATCCAGTGCATGACCATGAGACTTGCCCTTCACCTCTTCTTTACGCAAGACCTTCCACAGCACCGCATGAGAAATGGCTATATCCATCCCCATCTGCACACGAAATCCCTGCGGATTAAGCAGCGAGAACACGAGTGGCGTCTCCATGATGCGATAAGAACGCATCGAATGCTGCTCCGCAGTTTCCATGAATCCATCCAGCTGAGCGTTTCACGCCGCCTCATCCCGCGCAAGACGCTCCTCGGCGGACTCACCCGGCATCTGCCGATAGATATTCACATCATCGGGAGAAAATGCCCCGTTTTTGTCCGTTGCGGATTTCACTTGATACCGCTCGCGCAACGAACCACGTTCCACCATGGTTGCCGAGGACGATAACGCCGTCATGCAGTTCGTCACGGAACCTCCCCCGCCTGTTCATAGGCATCCTTCATCAGGTTCTCAATTTGTTGCCGTGTTGTCTTTCCTGCCTCTACGCCAAAGAACGTTAGACTCTCCACGAGGAAATCAATCACGGCCGCGCGTTTCTCCTCGCCTTCGAGCTGAGAGAAGACACTCCCCGCCGCCTTGTTTTCTTCATCATATTTAAAGGAGCGGTAGACATCTGCGATCTCTTTCTTTGCCGCATCAATCTCCTTCCTGTGATACAGGCTCCTCTGCGAACAACGGATTGTCAATATATGCAAAGAACGGCATTAAGTGCCAGTCGGGCTCCGTCATTAAACAGCTTGTATCGTTCGGGTCGGACGTGAGATAGATGCCGCTCCCTGTACCATCCGCTTTTGGACGGCTTGAATGTATCGAACACCTCGCGCGTCGCGTGATACACCACCAGCGGCTCGCCGTTACCGTCCACAATTTTCGAGCAATCGTTGTCTTTGTTCAAAAGTCTGCTAAAATAGATTTATAAAGGGTATTCCCTCCGTGTGGCTTGGAGTTTGAAAACTTGGCAGCGGCTTGAAGGGGAATACCCTTTATTTCGTCTTCCGTCCAAACTTCATGTACATAAATCTTATTGCTGTTCACATCCCGCCGTGCGCGACAGAACACAACCTGCTTTTTCCCCTGATACATGATCGGATAACAGAAATACCCGTTATCTATATCCGCACCGTTAAAAATCTTTTGCCTCTCCGATAAAGGCGGCGACTTTCATTCCTTCGGGCAGAGAGGTGATTACATTCAGCTTTTTCTGTGGGTCTTCCCGATCTTCCAGTGTGATCTCCGCGCTGTCTGCTTCTCCCCCCCAGTACCACACACAGAGAACGACTTGAGAAAGGCTGCGATATCCCGTGATATGTCCACATTGTCATAGGTGCATTTGACCTTTTCCCGCCGCGCCTTCATGCTCTACCTCCTCCACGGCGGCAGATTCTTTGTGCGCCCGTCTGCCGGAATTTGCGAAATAGCCAGCACCGTCCCCGTCGCGAAAATTCCCGTATGCACATGCATGCGATTGACGTCCATCAACAGGTCAACATAGCGACAATACCCCATCTGTTCGTAGGCGATAAGATCCCATGTATCGCCGCTGCGTGTCGTATATGTCTTAGCCAAAAAGCCAGACGCCCCCTTTCACGCCGATAGTTTTCCATCTGCTCGGCAAACGTGCGCTGTACCTGCCGTCCTGCATCCATCACCGCTTGTTTAACCTTCTCCGGCGCAATATCCCCATTGAAATTCAACGTAATCGAAATCGGCGGTGCACTCATGGCAGGTTCTGCGCCGCCGCGCCCGACGATGGAAAGGAACGTATCGCCCGCATCCCTGCCGACGCCGAGAATTTCGCCCGCCTTGCGCCAGAGTCCAATCGCACGCAAACACGTCCGTGATAAAGGTGATAATCCCCGTAAGCACACCGACAAGCCCGTTGATGATATCTGTTACTATACCGATTGCTGTTGTGATGACACCCACGATCACATTTGCAAAGGTGATAATCGCCGCGATGATGACACCGCCGAAAATTTGTGCGACGGTCATTCCGATGCTGATAAGTACATCAAATGTCCCACTATGCTCAGCGAATGCTGCACTCACCTGATCGAACGCCGCCATAAACGCTGCGCCGATTGCCTCAAATTTCGGTGCGAGCGTATCCGTTAGCGTATAAAATGCTGTTTTTAACCGCTAGATGGTCGGCTGCATTGCCGACCACGCGTTCATGAAGGCAGTCTGGATCCGCTCCCACATCTGCATAAAGAACGGCCCCACCTTATCCCAGTTTGTGTAGATGAGATATGCCGCCGCCGCAATCGCCATAAGGGCGATGCCCAGTGGGGAAAACATCATCGCCATCGATGCCCTGCCAACGGATAGGATCGCCGTTCCGAGCCCGCAAAATGCGGCACTTGCTTTACTGATAGCATCTGTCATGCTGAGTATGCCTTTACCTGTCCCTGTGATGCCTGCCAAGCTCGTTCAAGACGTTTGCTGCTCTGCTCTCAGATACTGTGTTTCGTCACTCAGTTTCTGCATTGCAGCAGTACCGTAGCTCATTGCTGTGCCGAACGATGCGTTCATCACCGCGCCGATCGCAAACGAGATGGCATATATTTTCCCTGCTGCCACACAATCCCTCCTTCTTCTGCTATAATGTATTTATATAATGTGACAAGGAAGGTGATTCACATGTTGACATATGTCCTCGTTATCGTTTGTATCTATTGCTGTTTTCTCATGCCTTTTGTACCTTTGTTTTGAGCATGCTTTTAGAATTGCTTTTAGGCTTATCAGATTCCCTACTCACGTTCATTTTCTCCATCCCGTATCGGATCTGACTGATTCCACGCGAAAGCGAAAATGGTACCTACAACGAATTTGAAGATGTGTTTGTCAGAAAAATCATAATTCCATGATTGGCAGCGGCTTATGTCGCTGCCTTTTTATTCCCTGCGTGCTCTATCCTGCTCGATCACATCCATCCAGCATCGCAGCTCTCTGAGTGTCTGCCTCTGCCAGTAGTCCAGAGACCCCGCCTCGCGCAGGGCAAAGATGATCTCCCTCAGCTGTTGCGCCGGGTCAGCTCCTCGCCCAAAGACTGCAATAAAAATTCAGTGTCTTTGTAATGACCGCCGTATGGGTGCGCAGCTTCAGCTTGCGGATCTCCTCGAACGGAACCCCTCATTGCCGTCGCCGCGAGCCGCGCACGGAAATTCGCGCTGTAGACGATATCGGGCGTCGGATCGCCCGTCATGCGGCAGGCGCGTTCTGCGTTGATGAACGCATTGGAATCCAGCTCATCCAGACGATTCTCAAGCTCCGTGAAATCGAGTTCCTTCTTCTCCTCGACGATCTCCATATTCTCTTTCTTTTCCATGTCCAATCCTCCTAAAAACATACAGAAAAAGCACCTCCGTCACAGGGAAGGTGCTTTTCTCATTACAGCCCCAGCGCCTTGCGCACATCGGCGAGATAGTCCACGCCGTCGACGAAGTGAAATGGGATACCACACAAGCATGAGAGCGTCGAAGCGCGTCTGCGTGAGCTTAAACCACACAGCTTTCGTCATACCCATGCAACGCGGCTCATCGAAGCAGGGGCGAAGCCCGTTGACGTCGCTGCCTGTCTCGGTCATGCGGATGCAACAATCACGCAGAACCTCTATACGCATGACACAGAGGATATGCAGCGTGAGGACGGCGCGCATCTTCGGAGGGATTGTAGACAGATAGTTCTGTAGGCAAACTGTAGACAATATGCGAAAAAGTGCCGCGCATCCCTTCTACGGCAAAGGGTTATTGAAATACAGCGCATTTTAGCGTATAATGCGTTGAGAATTCACCATGATGGGAATTATACCAATCCATAGGGGGACATTGTATGTCATTAATTGTAAAGAAGTTTGGCGGAAGTTCGGTGGCTACCCCGGAGAAGATCAAGAACGTAGCAAAAGCGCATATTGCGTGAGAAAGCCCCCGATGACCGCATTGTCATGGTGGTATCTGCCATGGGCGATACGACGGATGATCTCATCGCGCTGGCTGGCGAGGTGGTGGAAAGCCCCTATCAGTACACACGCGAGATGGATATGCTCATGACGACGGGTGAGCAGGTCTCGATTGCACTGCTCGCGATGGCGTTCCGCGCCTTGGGACAGCCCGCCATATCCCTCACCGGCGGCATGGCAGGAATGCGCACAGATCATGCGCATACCAAGGGGCGTATTCTCGGAATCGAGCCAAAACGTGTGCACGAGGAGCTTGAAAAGGGCAACATTGTCGTTATCGCTGGCTTTCAGGGCACAGATGCCGACGGCAACCCCGTGACACTTGGACGCGGTGGGTCGGATACCTCTGCCGTGGCAATCGCGGGTGCAATCGGCGCGGATACCTGCGAGATCTACACGGACGTTGACGGAATATACTCCGCCGACCCGCGCATTGTCAAGGGCGCGCGCCGCATGAAGGAGATTACGTACAACGAGATGCTCGAGATGGCACGTCTCGGCGCGGGCGTTATGCAGCCACGCTCGGTGGAGATGGGACAGCTCTACAGCATCCCCATCCACGTTCGTTCGACCTTTACCTCAGAACCCGGAACCATCATTAGGGAGGAATATACAGTGGAAGAAAAGTCCTTTATCATTCGCGGTGTCGCACACGATGAGCACGTCGCTAAGATCACGGTGCTCGGTGTCTCCAATGTCCCGGGCGTTGCCTACAAGATATTCTCTGCTCTCGCCGATGCGAACATCGACGTGGATATGATCGTGCAGAGCCTCCGCAGTGCTGACTCCAATGTAACCGACATGGTGTTCACTGTGGCATCCATTGACGCCGAGGAAGCACGCCGCGTTGTCGAAGGGATTTCGGCAGACATCCACGCATCTGGTGTATCCATTGACAATGATGTCGCGAAGATCTCCATTGTCGGAGCAGGAATGCTCGGCAATCCCGGTATTGCCTCCCGTATGTTTGGAGCACTCTCCAATGCAGGCATCAACCTCGAGATCATCAGCACCTCCGAGATCAGCATCTCCTGCCTCATCAAGGGCGGCAGCGTCAAGGACGCCGTCAACCGCATCCACGACGAGTTCTTCCCGAACGAGGCATAAGAATACGTGTATACACCTGTGCGGCTTGTGGACATAAGGAGAGCCGCGCGCTATCATCATATTACGCTACGACGGCACGGATCAACGACGCCCTACCCCTGCGGAGGACACGATGATCCGTGCTTTCCATCGAAAAGGAGAGCATATAACATGGCAATTCAAATGGCAGCATCACACGCGGCATCGCGCCGCCTGAAGGACGCAATCTTCGGAGCCAATGCGGCGTGCCGCGCTGCAATCGCAGAGCACGGTGAGGAGCGCGTGATCAACGCGACAATCGGTGCCGTTATGGACGACAGCGGTAAACTGGCACACCTGCCGACGGTCGAGCGTGTCTTCCGCTCCCTCCCCATCGAAGACTATATCGCCTATGCGCCGATCTCTGGGCTTCCGGAGTATCTCGAGGCAGCGATTGATATTACATTTGCCGGCAAGCGTCCTGCGGGCTATCTCGCCGCTGTCGCAACAGCAGGTGGAACGGGAGCTCTGCGCACCGCCGTCGACGACTACGTCGAGCGAGGCGATCAGGTACTCACCTCGGACTGGTTCTGGGGAACGTACAACATCATCTGTCAGGAACTTGGCTCCTCCGTCACGACCTTCACGCTGTTCGACGAAGCCAACAACTTCAATCATAAGGCGTTCTCAGCGGCTGTCGATGCTCTTTGCAAAAAACAGGACAGCCTGCTCATCATCCTCAATACACCTGCGCATAACCCGACGGGCTACAGTCTTTCTGCAGAGGACTGGGATCACGTTCTGGACACGGTCAAGGCACAGGCAAAGACCGGAAAGAAGATACAGCTCCTCGTCGATATCGCCTACATTGACTTTGCGGGCGAAAAGCATGCGACACGCGCCTTCATGCAGAAGTTTGCAGGACTCCCCGAAAACATCCTGACACTCTTCGCCTTCTCCATGTCCAAGGCGTATACATTCTACGGGCAGCGCTGCGGCGCACTCATTGCTCTCTCTGCAAACAAGACGGTCATCGATGAGTTCAGCGAGATCAGCAAGTACGCTGCACGTGCAACGTGGTCGAATATCAACCGCGGTGCAATGACTCTCCTGACGCGTATTCAGCAGGACAGCGCAGCGTATGCCGCCTATGAAAGTGAGCGCGACGCACTATACCGCCTCGTACAGGAGCGCGGCGATATCTTCATGCAGGAGGCTGCGGCGTGTGGTCTGCCCTGCCCTCCCCTATAAGGGCGGCTTCTTCCTCGCTATTCCTTCGAGCGATCCACAGGCGGTCTGTGACGCTCTCCACGAGGATCTCATCTTTGCGGTTCCGCTGAAAATGGGCGTGCGTATTGCGGCATGCTCTGTGCCGAAATTGGAAAATGCACGGGGTTGCAGAAAAAGTAAAGCGTGCTATGGAGAAAATTTCTTGACATTCGCGTAAATTTTTTTTAGAATAGCGACGTGTGATATTTTCCATGTATCCATTAGCCCCGGAAGCGTGAGTGTATATCGCATCAACCAATATTGAAAACTCTTACTCTCTAGGGGGGAATTACGTGAAAACCACGGTTATGGCAAAAGCAGCCGATATTGAGCGCAAGTGGTATGTCGTAGATGCAGAGAACCAGACGGTCGGTCGTCTTGCAACGGAGATCGCGAAAGTTCTGCGCGGCAAGAACAAGCCCATCTACACGCCGCATGTTGATACCGGCGACTACGTCATCGTCATCAATGCTGAGAAGGTAAAGTTCACGGGAAAGAAGCTGACGGACAAGACCTACTTCCGTCACTCTGGCTATCAGGGCGGCACGACCTTCACAACGGCCGGCCAGATGCTCGATCGCTTCCCTGTCCGTGTCATTGAACACGCGGTCAAGGGCATGCTTCCGAAGAACAGTCTCGGCGCACAGATTTTCCGCAAGCTCAACGTCTACGCCGGTCCGGAGCATCCCCACGCAGCACAGAAGCCCGAACCGCTGAAAGTTTGATATTCGCTGAGTTTTGTATAAGGAGGAATCTGTTCAATGGCACAAGTCACTTACTACGGAACGGGTCGCCGCAAGACCTCGGTTGCCCGTGTTCGCCTCGTTCCCGGCGACGGCAAGGTTACCATCAATGGCCGTGAGATGGCAGAGTATTTCGGCCTCAAGACGCTTGAGCTGATTGTTCGCCAGCCGCTGAACCTGACGGAAACTGTCGATAAATATGATGTCATCGCTAACGTAGCCGGCGGCGGTGCATCCGGTCAGGCGGGTGCGATCCGTCACGGCATCACACGTGCACTGATTGAGATGGACGCAGAGCTGCGCCCTGCACTCAAGAAGGCAGGCTTCGTTACGCGTGACCCGCGTGAGAAGGAACGCCGCAAGTACGGTCTCAAAAAGGCACGTAAGGCTTCCCAGTTCTCGAAGCGCTAAGATATACGTATACGAAATCCCCTCTTCCGTTTGGACGAGGGGATTTTTATTTGACATTCGCTGTATATTAACATATTATATAGCTATAAAAAAATATGTTTTTAGAAGGAAGCATCGATATGAAAATCTCAGCGAAGGGACGCTATGGCATCGCATCCATGGTCTTTCTGGCGCGCAGCTACGACACCTCCTCCCCTGTCACCATCATCAGCATCTCGGAGCATCTTGGCATCTCCAAGATCTATCTCGAACAAGTCTTTGCACTACTCAAGCGGAGCAAACTCGTCAACTCGATCAAGGGTTCACAGGGCGGCTACCAGCTTGCTCGCCCACCACACGACATCACTGCCTATGACATTCTCTCTGCCATTGAGATCGCACTGATTGAAAAGACAGGGCAGTTCCTGTGAGAAGATGGAAAAACTAGACCTCGTTCTCGCCCGTGACCTCTTCGGCGTACTCGACCAAAACATTCACGATACACTCAATGCCGTAACACTTGAGGATCTTCTTACTGCGTGGAAACGCGAGGAGAACAGCGAAACACTGATGTATTTTATCTAAACATCTGTGTTCCGAGGAAGAGAAGCAGACCGATGCAGCCGCCAACGAGAGAGCCGTTGACGCGGATCCAGAGAAAGTCCTGCTCTACCTTGTCATAGACAAGACGATTCAGCTCCTCATCCGTGAGACGCATAAGTGCATCGGAGACGACGATACCGACCAATGCCTGTGCATGGAGAGCCGACCGTGCGATAAGATCGTACATCAGGCGTGTCATGATCTGCTGCAGATCACTGTGCTCTGTGAGGAGCGTCAACATTCGCTGATATTCCGCATGGAGTATACTGCGCAGCTGCTGATAAAAGGCCGGCATGTGCTCCTCCATCGGATCCACATCACGCTGCAGATCAGCCTGCACATGTGTCCGCAGACCACTTAGAATGCGCTCCATCGACGCATCGATGGGAAGAGTCTCTGCCAATCGCTTTTTGCAGCTCACGCACGAGTGTGGCGAGTTCCTCATCCCGTTCGAGGTCAGAGAGCGCATCATGGATCAGATTTGCCGCATGATTTTGCAGCGGCGAGTTATCCCGTCCGAGCTCTTCGAGGACATGACATGTGTGCTGCTGAATCAGTTCTGCCCCTCATCCAGATTGATGGTATTCGTTGCGGTGAGAATACGCGATAGAAATCCGTCGCCGATCTTTTCCCCTGCTCCAGCTGCTCCAGTGCATTCCTTATGGAGTCATACGTCTCCTCCGTCGCCGCCTCCCTGACAAGTATCCGTGAGATACTCGTCAGGGCTTTTTTATCCCATCCCTTCTCGCGCAGGAGCTCGTCGAGTCGTTGCATCAGCACGGCAGGATCCTCCTTCAGGAGTAAATCCCTCAGGCGCGACGAGAGATAGGAAACGATCTGCGAATTCCTCCGACGCAGAAAGGATGCACGAATAAAGTGCAGGATCATTCCGGTCAGCTGTTCCTCCGTTGTCGGACGGCGCAGATAGTTTTCTATCATTGGAAAGAGGTGCATCTGCTCCATGTGGTGGAAAAATCTTGCGCTTGGAGAAGAACTCCTTCTGAACCATCGTGACAATCGCTTGAACAAAGCTGTCACGGCGACGCGGCAACAGCGCTGTATGATAGGGAAATCCGAGCGGCTTCCGAAAGATCGCCGTTACTGCAAACCAGTCCGCAACCCCGCCGACCAGTGCCGCTTCACTTACTGCGAGCAACGCACGCACCCAGAGAGAATCCGCAAATCTGATATGAAGGAAAAGAGCACACAGAAAGAGGACTGCCGAGAGCAGCAGTGCGGCATCTGCTTTATTCCACGTACGCATTAAAGCCCCCACATCCTTTCCGCCATGCAGACGATGAGGGAAAGTGCCATACCAACTGCTGCGCCAACCACAGCACCGTTGATGCGGATCATCTGAAGATCGGTGCGCACCTTCCCTTCCACGAATGAAACGAGCTCATCGTCCGACTTTTGATTCAGGTACTCACGCACAAAGCGGGCAATCATTTCATGGTGTTTCTCGACCTCTCCTGCCGCGAGCGATTTCATCCATCGGTCAACACGACTTTGCCACGGGACGGAATGGGCGTATGCTTCGATTTTCTGATGCAGGAGCTCTCGCACATAGGGAATCCAAAACGGATGATTCCCCTTCATTCGGCTCTCGATGAAATCCGACAAAATGGACTCCATGTCAATGTCCTCAATCAGATGCTCCTTCGCTCGACGCATCGTCGTGCGAAAATCATCATGATCGCTGAGCGATGCAAAGAACGAAGAGAGTGCCTGCACGCCTTCGCGGTGACGCGGATTCTCCATCTCCAATGCCGCTGTCAGAATCTCCTGCAGCCGTTCTGTGATCCACGATGCAATCATCGCATCGTCTACGAATGAGAGAACGAGGGCACGGATCATCCCATCGCCCTCATATTTCTCACGAATAGAGGCTATATTGTCATGGAGGATCTCTTGAAAGAGCTGGGTCTGCACCAGCTGGATACCGACGCGGACAAGTACCTGAAAAATCCGCTCTGTATGATGCTGCTCCGTAAAGAGCGCCATCAAGTCTCCTGCGTGATCTTCAAGCGGCAGCTGATAAAGTGCCTGTTTCACGTATGGCGTCAGCTCATGTGAGATGCGCGTACTGTCAAGATCCGCTGCCACATAGCGGAGTACATCGATGGCAGTGTCCGTCAGGCGTTCCTCCCCGCCGCGTTGCAGCAAATAGTCTGCGAGCATGGCCCCCATATTCTCGCGCTCAATGACTGCCATAATATTCTTCTTGCTGAGGAGATCCTCCGAGGAGAACGCAACGATTGACTCCATAATCCGCCCACGATTTCGACGCAGAATATCGGTACGATGCGAGATGCCAAGCGGTCGGCCGAAAATCGCCTTGATGGCGAACCAGTCTGCTAGTCCGCCGATCGTCGCCGCGATAAATCCATGATGAATCGTTGATAGGAGGAGACTGCTCCCCTGTCCTGCCGTCCCAACAGCACCGAGGGCACTGAGCGCAAGAGCCAGATTTGCCTGATGTTCCTTCTGCACGCCAATCGCCTCACAGTGTTTCCGCTAACTGCTTGAGATACGCACGGAACGAGTCGCCGAGATCACTGCGGCGCAGAGCAAACTCCACCGTCGCCTCCAAGAACCCGAGCTTATCTCCCAGATCATAGCGGCGTCCCTCAAAATTATAGGCATAGACTGTGTCCCGCTGGGCGAGTACCTTGAGTGCATCCGTCAGCTGAATCTCTCCCCCTTTGCCGGGCTCCGTATTCTGCAAAATGGAAAAAATCTCGGGGCGGATAATGTATCGGCCGAGCATGGCCATACGGCTTGGTGCCTCAGCAAGTGCAGGTTTTTCGATCATATCGGAAACGCACATCAGGCGCTCATTCTGCATCTTTCCTGCAACGATACCATAGGAGGAAACCTGTGCATCAGCGACAATCTGACAGCCGAGAACAGAGCCCCCCGTCTCCTCATAGACATCGATCAACTGACGCAGAGCGGGACGCTGCGGGTGGTAAACGACATCATCACCAAGGAGAACGGCAAACGGCTCATCGCCACTGAAGGAACGTGCGCACAGGATCGCATCCCCCAGCCCCCGCATATACTTCTGACGGACATAGTGGACATTGACATCTGTCGTCTCACGCAGGACGTTAAGAAGATCCTGCCGTCCCTTGCGCAAGAGCTCGTGCTCGAGTGTCGGCGCAGAGTCAAAATGATCTTCGATGGCGCGTTTTCCCATGACCGCTGATAATCAGAATATCCTCGATACCGCTTGCAAGGGCTTCCTCCACAATATACTGGATGGTCGGCTTATCGACAATGGGCAGCATCTCCTTCGGTGTCGCCTTCGTCGCAGGAAGAAAACGCGTTCCATACCCTGCTGCCGGGATAACCGCTTTTCGTATCTGCTGTACCATTACTTTACACTCCATCCATATAAATAGAGCGGAGGGCAGCTGAACCCCCGCATATTTCTGCATCGATTCAGCGTGTCAGAATATCGAGCACCGCATTTCCAATGTCTGACGTACGTGCTGTCCCGCCGAGATCCGGTGTCAGCGTCTTTTTCTCTACAAGAAGAGTCTCGATGGCGCGGAGTACGCGCTCCGCCCAGTCTTCTTCTCCGAGGAAGTCGAGCATCTGCGCGACTGACCAGATCGACGCCAATGGATTTGCGATCCCCTGCCCCGCAATATCGGGTGCACTTCCGTGAATCGGTTCGAACATCGACGGACAGCATCGCTCAGGGTTGAGATTTGCCCCTGCCGCGAGTCCCATACCGCCCGCAATCGCCGCACCGAGATCGGTGAGAATATCGCCGAAGAGATTGCTCGTCACCACGACACCGAACCGCTTCGGATCTTTGACGAAGAACATGCTTGCAGCATCGACAAAGCAAGCTGTGTGTCTCAACATCGGGATACTCTTTCCCAACCTCAGCAAAGATCTCATCCCAGAACACCATCGAATATCGCAGTGCGTTCCCCTTGGAAATCGAAGTAAGCGTGCGCTTCTCACGCCGCGCCAGCTCGTAGGCATAACGGATGACGCGCTCACATCCGTGCCGTGAGAACACCCCCGTCTGGAGTGCCGTCTCACGCGGCGTCCCGGGATAGAGGCGTGCACCGACATTTCGCGTACTCCCCTTCACTGTTCTCACGCACCACGATCATATCGATATCACGTGGAGAAACATTCGCAAGCGGACACGGTGCACCGTGCAGGAGGCGAACAGGGCGCAGATTGATGTATTCATCAAAGCCACGGCGGATGCGAAGCAGGAGATCACCGAGTGACACATGATCCGGTACACCTGGATAGCCCACAGCCCCCAGATAGATTGCATCGTAGCCGCGCAGGAGATCGAGTCCGTTCTCTGGCATCATCTCACCAGACTTTCAGGTAGTACTCACACCCCATGGAAAATCCTCAAACGCGACAGAGAACGTCCCATCCATACGCGCAATGCCTAAAAAGACCTTTTTCCCTTCGGCAATGACCTCAGGACCGATCCCATCCCCCGCGATCACCGCGATATGAAATTGTTTCATCTAACTCCCCCACCTAATGTCCCGATAGAATAGGCGTTAGAATGCCTCTGCAATCGTCTTGATGAGCAACGACTCCTGCTGACGCGGCAAACCACTCTGATGCAGAGCACGGCCAAAACCGATGAGGAAGTCGATCTTCTGCAGGCGCGTGAGCTTCGTGCTCTCACGCAGCACCCGCGTCAATGCCTGTACCCCTGCCATGCTCGGATCACGCTTCAGCTGGACCTGCATCGCCAGCTGCCCCGCGAGGATATGACGGCGAACCTCCTCAGAGATTCCTTCAAGGCTCTCTGCCGGAATTACCTCACGCGCGGAGTATGCTGGAACTCCTTCCGGGCGAATCGTATGCTCAGGAACAGGAGACACATCCCGCGTAAGGGGCGGCGCAAGATGTGAAGACTCATTCATGGGAGAAATTGCTGCGGCTGCTGTGGGCACGGCAGGAGATGTTGCAGGGTGCATTCAATGTAAACTCGCGCGGCAGCTGCTGATACCGCTGGCGATCTGGTCTCCCCGCCGCATTTACAGGCTGAGCCGTCGGCTCTCCCTGACCCTGAACCATGGCAGGTGGCTGCGTCGGAACAACGCGTTCTTGGGGCGGAGGTGCCTGCACTGGTTGCTGCTGAACAGCTGGTGTCATCTGCATCGGCGGCTGTGCCGGACGCGATACGATGGGCATCGGTCCACGCTTCAGATTCACATCGCCGACGAGCTCCTGCGGGGGACGACCTTCCTTCGCGGCAAGCTTCTGCTCACGTTTGACATCTGCTGCCGTAATGATGACAGGGCTGTGCCTTCTGGGCAGCGAGTGTAAACGAAGGCTGTTCCTTGTTGCGTGCTGCGATGCCTTCATCGACCGTCTCCCAACGGAGGCGTGTAACCTGCGGAGTACTCTTTGCAGGTGCTGTACCAATTGGACGAACAGCAGCATCCTTGCGCTGGGTCGAAATAGAGGCTTCGTAGTGATCTGCATCCGCCTTCTCTTCCACAGCAGGAGGATTTACATGATCCGTCACCAGTCTGTTGGCACGGAAGAGATCCTGTGAGTCCACCGTTCCCGGCGTTGCAGCAAATGCACTGCCGGAGGAAAGTGTGACCAGCACAGCTGCGGTCAGCATTGTTTTCTTAGATGAGATCTTCATAGTTTATTCTCCTTCTTTCTCTCCCACGGTTCACACCACTCACTGCATCGTGCGTGCGCCCGCCATAAATGTTGCCACGGACTTTGCCCGGAGCGTTGGATTATCAATGAGTTCAAGCCCATACCGCTGTCCATTTGCACCGCGGAAGAAAAAGCACTGCCGTTTGATTGTCCGCCTTCGCCGTTGCATCGACAACACCGTCACCATCCTCGTCGATATCAACCTCCTTTGCCGTCATGGCGAAGATGGCCTTATTCGTATCCGAAAGATTTATCAACATGATTCCTTCATAGCCATTGCTGTTCTGGATGCGCTCTAGCAGATTTACAGCCTCCTCCGGCTTAATGTCATTAAGATTTGGCACAGATGCATCAGAGAATGCATTAACGAACACTGCCCACGCATACTTGATATTGTACTCCTCATTGTCAAAAATGAGAATCTCGCCCTCGCGGTCGTCATAGAGTGCCGATGCTGGAATCACACCGACAGGCTTCTGCGGACACATGATATGATAGCCATACTGTGCACTCTCATAGGAATACGTCAGTGCATCTGCCTCAGCAGTCTCCGTCACTGCCGGTACAGCTCCCCTGCCCCTGGCAGGAGCATCTGCCGCAGCGGCATAAGTGCAGCCACAAAGTACAACGGAGAGCGAAAGACCAACGGCAAGTTTCTGATAGCGTTTCATTCATCCATCTCCCTAATCGTCTCCTGCACTATAGCAAGAGCTTTATTGACGGCAGCACGCTTAATCTCGACACGTACGCCAGAAAACACATTTTTTTCCACCGAAGTTTTTCCCAGAGCAGATACAGCGATGTAGACCAGTCCGACTGGCTTGTCAGGAGTACCGCCGCCCGGACCCGCAATCCCCGTAATGCCGACGCCGATATCCGTCTGCATGAGGGCTCGTACCCCCTCTGCCATCGCTCGTGCCGTTTCCGAAGAGACGGCACCATGCAATTCGATTGTCTCCTCCGACACGCGCAGGATACGACATTTCACCTCATTCGCATAGGATACGACACTCCCCATGACGTACGCAGAACTGCCGGGCACGTCTGTGAGCGTACTCGTGAGCAGCCCGCCCGTACAAGACTCCGCACAGGAGATCGTATAGCCTCTTGCACAGAGCATTTGCCCAACCATATCCGGCAGACGTTCTCTCTCCGGCATCACTGCACCCTCTCTCCGACAATATCGTATGTAAAGCCCTGAAGGAGACGCACGCGGACAATCTCGCCCGGTGCACTCTCTGCATCGCCTTCGATATAGATCTGGCCATCCACCTCAGGTGCCTCGCGGTAGGAACGGCCCACGGCAATCCCCGACTGCTCCGCGTCATGTCCCTCGATGAGAACATCCACCTCCTGATGCTCCAGCCCGATATTGATCTCCTCGGAGATCTTACTCTGGAGACTCATGAGGTCATGGTAACGCTCCTGCATCACCTCTTCGGAAACCTTCTTCCCCATTGCCGCCGCGGCAGTGTCCTCCTCCTCGGAGTAGGTAAAGATTCCCACCTTATCGAATCGCTGCTTCTCCACAAAGCGACGCAGTGTCTGATACTGGGCGTCGGTCTCCCCAGGGAAGCCAACGATGAATGTCGAGCGAATCGCGACTCCCGGGATGCGTGCCCGCAGCTTTGCGATCAGCGCCTCCATCCCCGCCCGTGTATCGGGACGATTCATCGAACGCAGCACGGCATCATGCGCATGCTGCAGAGGAAGGTCGACATACTTGACTACCTTTGGTTCAGTGGCAAAGACCTCGATCAACTCATCGGTAAAATACTTTGGATAGCTGTATAGCACACGAATCCACGCAATTCCGTCGATCTTTGCAAGCTTGCGCAGAAGCGTCGGCAGCATTGGCTTTTGATAGCAATCCAGTCCATAGTTTGCGCTGTCCTGCGCGATGAGAACCAGCTCGCGAACACCGGCAGCGGCGAGCTCACGTCCCTCCGCTACGATATCCTCCATTGGACGGCTGCGGAAGCTCCCGCGTATGAGTGGGATCGCACAGAACGCACAGCGATGATCGCACCCCTCCGCAATCTTGACATACGCCGTATAGTTTGGTGTCGTCCGCAGGCGCGGTGTCTTGGCATCGTAGATCGTATCATCCTTCCCCGCGATGAGCAGGCGACGCCCCTTGAGCGTCGCCTCGATCACCTCCATGATACGGCTCCACGCCCCCGTCCCGATGATGGCATCCGCCTCCGGGATCTCATCGAGAAGCTGCTGCCCATACCGCTGTCCGAGACAGCCCGCTACGATGAGACTGCGGCAGCGCCCTGTCTCCTTGTAGTCCGCCATCCCGAGCACCGTCGTAATTGATTCCTCTTTCGCTGACTGGATAAAGGCGCACGTATTGACAATCAGGATATCTGCCTCTGACGGCTCGTTGGTAATGTCGATGCCATGCTCACGCATAATGCCGAGCATAACCTCTGTATCAACCAGATTCTTTGCACAGCCAAGGCTGATAAAACCCCGCTTTCACCGATTACATCCCTCCACAGCTACTCTTCATAGAACCGCACCTCTTTGACCCAACGATCGAGGAGAATTTTCTTCTCTGCCGAGCTGAAATACGGTTTGCTTTTAAAAATATTGATATTCTTGCCTGCAAACATTCGATAGGACAGCGTTACGGGATTGGTCGTCAAAAAATAGATATGCTGTCGTGCGAGCGCCAGCTGTGCCTCATCCGTCAGCAGCCAGTCGGCAAAAATTCTCCGCTGCCTGCACATCATGCTCACCTGCACGAAACGCGATTCCTGTACCGTAAATCACCGCTGCCGTTCCGTCCGTCGGATAGAGCACACGGATCGGATAGTCATCGTGAATATAGCGGAGTGTCTCACTGAGCACAGCGACCGAAATATCGACCTCTCCCATTCCCGCCTGCCGTACAGGTGTGTGCAGGTAACGAGAGTACTGCATGATCTGCGGCTGTATCCTGCGCCAAATAGCAAATGTACTCTGATCACCATATTCGGCAATCATGCTGTAAAGGAGATTTGACGAGGCATCTGCTGCCATAAAATCCGTCGTGCCAATTCGGATATCTTTCTGCCGCGCCAGCAGCTGCCACGAATCAGGGAGATCAAGATGTGTGCGCAGATAGTCCTGATTGACCGCAAAAACAATTGGATCATACCATACACCAGTCCAATACCCGGCAGACTGACGAAATTGATCAGCCACCTGATCATTCCTATCGGACTGGTAGGGACAAGATATCCTGCCGCCGCCGCACGATCAAGCAACTCACGATCTGCCAAGACGAGTGCTGCCCGAACGCCTTCCTCATCGGCTGCCTGCTCCCCCAAGCGCTTCTCTATCTGCTCAGCGGACAGAGGAACGAAATTGACACGGATATTATACTCCTTCTCGTATGCCTCAGACAGTGCCGCTGCAGCCTCCGTCGGCAGCGTCGTATATGCCACAATCTCCTGCAGCGGGCGGCGTGCGAGAGCCGTATGCTCACGTGCAGCTGACAGATACGCCGCACCCATGGAAGTCACGAGAAACAGTGTCGCGATCATTAAGACAAAGAGCGGAATCCGCTTCATGAGAAAACCCCTCGGATAGAAAAATATAGACCCTTTCTATTATAAACAATTTCCCCAGAATCTACAAGTAATTTTATCCGTCCATATGCCGACAATAGAAAAAGATGCCTTCGGTCATCGAAGGCATCTCCCCTCATCCTCATTATTTTTCTGTCAGCGTGCGTGCCGCCTCGGCAATGTGGTCAGCGGTCAGACCGAACTCCTTCAGGAGCTCTGCCGCAGGGCCAGAGTGTCCGAACACATCATTGACACCGACACGGCGGACAGGAACGGGACATCCTTCCGCAAGCGCAGCGCAGACCGCTTCGCCAAGTCCGCCGATGATGTTATGCTCCTCTACCGTGACAATCTTCCCGCATTCACGCGCTGCACGAAGAACGATCTCTGTATCGAGCGGCTTGATCGTCGCCATATTGATCACACGTGTACTGATGCCCTCGGCCGCAAGACGTTTTCCTGCCTCGATCGCCTCCGGCACGAGAATCCCTGTGGCAATGACCGCGACATCCGTGCCATCCTGCAGCACCTCTCCTTTGCCAACGACAAAAGGAAAATCCTCCGCATGGTAGACCGGCGTTGCTGCACGTCCGAAGCGGATGTAGACAGGACCATCCATCTCGTAGGCAGCATGCAGCATTTTGCGCGCCTCCACATCATCCGAAGGGCACATGACCGTCATGCCGGGAATCGTACGCACGAGAGCAAAATCCTCACAGCACTGATGCGATGCACCATCTTCGCCGACGGAGATGCCGCCGTGCGTGGCACAGATCTTGACGTTCAGATGCGGGTATCCGATCGTATTGCGCACCTGCTCATAGGCACGCCCCGCCGCAAACATGGCAAACGTCGAGACAAACGGCACGAGTCCCATGGTCGACAGACCTGCGCCGACATCCACCAGATTGCACTCTGCAATACCGCAGTTGAAGTGACGGTCAGGGAACGCCTTCTTAAAGATTGCCGTCTTGGTTGCACCGGCAAGATCCGCATCCAGCACGACGACGTTATCGTGTTCTTTTCCTAATTCCACCAATCCGTTTCCGTAGCTCTCACGGGTTGCAATTTTCTTTACCTCTGCCATGCTCATGCCTCCTCGATGCTCTTCCGAACCGCAGCCAAGTCCTCCAGTCCCTGGGCAAGCTCGGCATCGTTGGGCGCTTTGCCATGCCAGCCCGCCTGATTCTCCATAAAGGAGACATCCTTGCCCTTGACCGTCTTCATCAGAATCACCGTCGGTTTCTTGCTGCCCTGATTCGCATGGAAGGTGTGGAATGCCGACGCAAGAGCAGTGAAATCATGTCCGTCAATCCACTGAACGGCACAGCCGAACGCCTCGAATTTCTTGTCCACGGGGGCACTATTCATGACATCTGCGGTTTTTGCCGTCGATCTGAAGCCCATTGACATCCACGGCGATGCAGAGATTGTCCAGTCCATAGTGCGCGGCGAACATCGTCGCCTCCCAGATCTGTCCTTCGGCAAGCTCACCGTCGCCGAGCAGTGTGTAGACGTTGATGTCCTTGCCAAGATACTTCGCGCCCTTTGCCATGCCCGCAGCCGTCGAAAGGCCCTGACCAAGCGAGCCTGTAGACATGTCGATGCCGGGCGTGAGGTTCATATTCGGATGCCCCTGCAGGCGCGAGCCGATATGACGGAGGGTCAGCAGTTCCTCCACGGGGAAAAATCCGCAGTTCGCCAGTGTCGCATAGAGCCCCGGTGCAACGTGCCCCTTGGAAAGAACAAAGCGGTCGCGGTTCGGATCATGCGGGTTTTTCGGGATCGACACGAATTTCCTTCTTGTAGAGATAGGGTGAAATAGTCCGCTGACGAAAGTGATCCACCTGGATGCCCGCTTTTTCGCCGCATGCGTGCCGCGCAGAATTCCCTCGCGCACCTTCACTGCAAAGAGCCGCAGCTCTTTCTGTTCAGCCGCCGTCATAAAAACTCCTCCTCATCCACATCAAAAAGACGATAAACCAAGATTATTCTATCTCATTTTGTGAACAACTGCAAGCCGCCAATACAGCAATATCATCAAAATATTAGCAACTGAAAACTGCTATTTTGACGGTACGATACCGACCTCAGCTCAAATTATGAGGTGATGTTGAAAGAAATACACAAATGGGGCCATTATACGAAGTTCGCTTCTTCGCATAACAACCCCATATATATAGATATTAAACATCCATAATGATCGGGAGGATCATCGGACGGCGGCGCGTCTTGTCAAAGAGATAACGGCTGAGCGCATCGCGTACATTCGACTTGATCGCCGACCACTCGCGCACATTTTTCGTCCTCACAGCGGTCGAGCGCCTGCTGAACACGAGCTCGTGCCTCATCCATCAGGGCTTCCGACTCGCGTACGTAGACAAAGCCGCGCGAGACGATATCGGGCCCCGAGACAACACGATTGCTCTGACGGTTCATTGCCACAACAACGATGAGGATGCCATCCTGTGAGAGCTGGCGACGATCCCGCAGAACAATGTTGCCGACATCACCGACACCAAGGCCATCGACCATGACCATGCCCGACTGCACGCGCCCGACAACCTGCCCCTTTCTCCTTTCGTAAACTCGAGTACCTGGCCATTCTCACTGATGAAGATATTTTTCCTTCGGCATTCCGAGCTCGCGGGCAAGACCTGCATGCTGAACGAGATGATGATACTCACCGTGTACGGGCATAAAGAACTTCGGCCGCACGAGGTTGTGCATCAGCTTCAGTTCCTCGCGGCTGCCGTGCCCTGAAACATGGATCCCTTTGTCGCGCCCATAGATGACATTTGCACCGAGCTTCATCAGATTATCCACCGTCTTGGAGACCAGCTTCTCGTTCCCCGGGATCGGCGTTGCCGAGATGATGACCGTATCGCCCGGTACAATCGTGATTTTACGATGATCGGATGCAGCCATGCGTGAAAGCGCGGACATCGGCTCACCCTGACTGCCCGTTGTCACGATGACGATCTGTTCCGGACGGTAGTTATTGACCTCATCAATGCCGATGATCGTCCCCTCAGGGGCAGTCAGATAGCCGAGCTCAAGCGAGATGCCGACGACGTTCTCCATGCTGCGCCCAAGAACGGCAACGCGCCGCTTGTACTTGACCGCCGTATCAATGACCTGCTGAATGCGGTGCACATTCGAAGAGAACGTGGCGACAATAATGCGCCCACGCACATTGTGGAACGCCTTATCAAACGCGGCTCCCACCGTACGTTCACTTGCCGTATGTCCCTCGCGCTCGGCGTTCGTACTGTCGGCGAGCAGAAGGAGCACACCCTTATTGCCAAGATCGGAGAAACGGCGGAAATCCGTCATCTGCCCATCCACCGGTGTATAGTCGAGCTTGAAGTCACCCGTATGAACAATCATCCCCACGGGCGTCTTGATGGAGAGTCCGACCGCATCGGGGATGGAGTGGTTCACGCGGATAAATCCGACGCTGAAACAGCCAATGTTGATGATGTCCCCTGCCATGACGGAGTGCAGATTGGTCGAGTCCACCCCATTCTCCTTCAGGCGTCCCTCCAGTATGCCGAGCGTCAGACGTGTACCATACACGGGGCATGGGATCTGCTTCATCACATACGGGAGAGCACCAATATGATCCTCATGCCCATGCGTCAGTACGATCGCCTTAACCATGTCACGATTCTCGATAAGGTAGGGTAATATCGGGAATGACGAGATCAATCCCTCAGCATATCTTCCTCCGGGAACATCAGCCCGGAATCCACCACGAGGATCTCATCATCCACGCGGATAGCCGTCATATTCTTTCCGATCTCACCCAGCCCGCCCAACGGGATAACCTGTACCTTTTGTCCGCCTTTTCCATGGTTGCCATTACGATTGAACGACAAAAAAACACACCTCCATAAATCCTTCGGGAAAATCCCTTCCTATATTTTTTTCTCAGTCTTTCGATCATGAAATCAGAATTCATCCGCATCGAAAACACAGCGACCACACGTCCTATACGCCTGTCGCTATACGGAAAAGAGCCATTTTCGATGTCATTGCCGTGAAAATACGTCCGCACAGCAAATACGAAAATCGCCAAAAAATAATCCGATCCAGTCACTTGGTGCTATTGTACCATCTGTACCGTGACAATGCAAATAAAATTTAAGGACTTGCTGATAAAAAAACCAATCAGCAAGTCCTTCGCATTGAAATTACGACAAGATATTCTGTTTTTCCGTCAGTACGGAGATCATGCGCTCCTCCTCCGTCATGAGGTTTTTCGCAGCCTCAAGCTGCATTTCTGCCTGCTCGTACGATGTACCACCGTAAGAGTTGCGGCAGGAAACGCAAGTTTCCGGAGAAATAGCATCATAGATATCCTCCGCAAAGAGCGGCGAGAGCTGCTGATAGTCAGCGATCGGCAGATCCGCGAGATAGATCCCGCGTGCGATGCACTGTGCTACTGCCTGCCCCGCGACGGCGTGTGCCTTACGGAACGGCAATCCCTTGCGCACGAGGTAGTCCGCGAGATCCGTGGCATTCGAGTAATCCGCTTCAACCGCATGACGCATGACATCCTCACGCAGTTTCATTCCCCGTATCAACTGTGCATATACTGCAAGGCTGAATTTCACCGTGTCGATGGTGTCAAACAGCCCCTCCTTATCCTCCTGCAAGTCCTTGTTATAGGCAAGAGGAAGCCCCTTGACCGCCATGAGCATAGCCATGAGATGTCCGACAACGCGGCCGGTCTTTCCACGCACAAGCTCGGAGACATCAGGATTTCTTCTGCGGCATCATCGACGAGCCCGTACAGTGCGCGTCGTCCAACTCGACAAACGAGAACTCTCGTGAGCACCAGAGAATGATCTCCTCTGAGAGGCGCGAAAGATGCACCATGAGAATTGATGCGGCAGAGAGAAACTCGAGGATATAGTCACGGTCGCTGACAGCATCCAGACTATTCGTGTAGATGCGCTCGAAGTGCAGCCGCTGTGCCACGAACTGTCGATCGATCGGCAGGGTCGTCCCCGCAAGTGCTCCGGCACCGAGCGGCATGATATCCGTACGCGCATAGACGCCCTGAAACCGCTCAAAGTCGCGTGCGAGCATTCCGAAATACGCCATGAGATGGTGGGAAAAGAGGATGGGCTGCGCTCGCTGGAGATGCGTATAACCCGGCATAATCACATCCCGATGCTGTGCGGCAGACTCTGTGAGGGCCTGCTGCAGCGCGCGAATGTGCGCCATCACGTCCACAACGGCATGGCGTACAAAGAGATGCGTATCGAGTGCCACCTGATCGTTGCGGCTGCGTGCCGTGTGCAGGCGGCAGCCCGCATCGCCGATTGCGTCCGTGAGACGCTTTTCGATATTCATGTGAATATCTTCAAGTGCCACACTGAAATCAAAATCCCCGTGCTCGATCTGAGCAAGGATGTCCTTCAGCCCCTTCTCGATTGCCGCGCGATCCTCCTCTGAGAGGATGCCGACCTTGGCGAGCATGGCAGCATGAGCAAGAGATCCCGCAATATCCTCGCGATACATACGGCGGTCAAATCCGATGGATGCCTGAAACTCATTGATCATCTCATCGGTCGTCTTGGAGAAGCGGCCGCCCCAGAGCTTTTCGCTCATTATTTCTGCCCCTCCTGCATGAGTGCGCGCACCTTGAGCGGCAGGCCGAAGAGGTTGATGAAGCCCGTTGCATCCGCCTGATCGTAAACATCATCATGTTCGAAGGTAACGAACTCCTGACTGTAGAGGGAATACGGAGACTTCGCACCGGCAGAGATGATGTTGCCCTTGTAGAGCTTCAGGCGCACCTCCCCCGTCACGGTCTCCTGCGTGCTGTCCACGAAGGCGGCGAGTGCCTCGCGCAGCTGACAGAACCACATGCCGTCATAGACCAGCTCGCCATAACGGATAGCAAGTCCCTCCTTGTAGTGGAAAGTAGAGCGGTCGAGGCAAAGGTATTCCAGCTCACGATGCGCATAGTAGAGAATCGATCCGCCCGGGTTCTCATAGACACCGCGCGACTTCATGCCGACGAGGCGGTTCTCGCAGATATCGACAATGCCGACACCATTGCGTGCACCGACCTCATTGAGTTTCGTCAGCAATTCGACTGCCCCCATCTTCTCACCGTTGACAGCAACGGGAATCCCTTTCTCAAAGGAAATGGAGACATACTCAGGTGCATCCGGTGCATCCTCAGGTGCACAGGAGATGAGGAACATGGAGTTCTTCGGCTCGTTCGCAGGATCCTCAAGGTCTGAGCCCTCATGCGAGAGATGCCAGATGTTGCGGTCCATACTGTACGTTTTATTCTCCGTCGCGACAGGGATGCCGTGTTTCTTCGCATAGGCGATCTCTGCCGTGCGCGAGTCAAGATCCCATTCACGCCACGGTGCGATGATCTGGAGATTGGGAGCAAGCGCCTTGACCGTCAGCTCAAAGCGCACCTGATCGTTCCCCTTGCCTGTCGCGCCATGAGCAATGGCATCCGCCCCCTCACGCTTTGCGATGTCAACGAGCGCCTTGGCAATCACAGGGCGGGCAAATGAGGTGCCGAGCAGATACTTGCCCTCGTAGACCGCACCTGCCTTCAGTGTCGGCCAGACATACTCCTCAAGGAACTCCTTCGTAAGATCGACGATGAACACCTTCGATGCACCGGAGGCGAGTGCTTTGTCGTGAACGACACTCAGCTCATCGCCCTGTCCGACATCAGCACAGGCAGCGATAACCTCACAGCCATCGTAGTGTCTCTTTCAGCCAAGGAATGATCACCGACGTATCCAGTCCGCCGGAATAGGCAAGAACGACTTTTTTGATCTGTTTAGCCAATAAAACAACTCCTTAATTTCCCATGGTGAGTGCCATGATCGCCTTCTGAACATGGAGACGGTTCTCCGCCTCGTCAAAAGATTACATCGGCAAATTCCTCAAAAGACATCCTCTGCGATCTCCTCGCCCCCGATAGGCGGGCAGACAGTGCACGACGATGCAGCGTGCATTGCCTGACTCGGCAACGAGTTCCCAATTCACCTGATAGGGCCGGAAGACCGCCGTGCGTGCGTCGTGCTCCGCCTCCCTGCCCCCATGCTCGCCCACGTGTCCGTAACGATGACGTCTGCGCCCGCAGCCGCTTCCATCGGATTGTGCGTGATCGAGACGGTCGCGCCCGTCTCTGCCGCATCGGCCTTGGCATTTGCCACAACTTCGGCATTTGGTTCATATCCCTCTGGGGTCGCCGCCGCGAAGTTCATGCCGACCTTTGCCGCCGCATACATGAGCGAGTGCGTCATATTATTTCCGTCGCCGACGTATGCCATCTTCAGCCCCGTGAGATTCTTGCCCTTATACTCACGGATCGTGAGGAGATCGGTGAGCGCCTGGCACGGATGCAGGAGGTCACTGAGCGCGTTGATCACGGGTACATCCGCCCACTCCGCAAGCTCCTCGATGCGCTCATGTCCATACGTGCGGATCATAATGCCGTCAAGGTAGCGTGAGAGCACGCGCGCCGTATCCTTGATCGGCTCACCGCGCCCGAGCTGCAGATCGCGGCTGCTGAGGAACAGTGCCTGGCCGCCAAGCTGATACATCCCCACCTCGAAGGACACACGCGTCCGCGTTGAGGACTTCTCAAAGATCATACCGAGCGACTTGCCCTCCAGAAGGCGGTGCGGTATCCCCGCCTTCTGCTTTTCCTTGAGCTCCTGCGCGAGGGATAGAATCTCCTCGACCTCATCTCGGCTGAGTTCATGAATGGACAATAAGTCCTTCCCTTTCAGCATATAACCCCTCCCATTTCTGCATTATATCGTATTGCAGCATCGCCGTAAAGAAAACAGCACATCACGCATAGTGCGAGATCACATCATCAAGAACGCTGACCACCTCGTCGATCTGCGGCTCGGTGATGATGAGCGGCGGCAGGAAGCGCAGCACCTTACCCACCGTACAATTGATGATGACGCCCTTTTCAAGACACATATTCACAATATCACGCCCATGTGCATCCGACGCGAGTTCCGCGCCGAGCATCAGCCCCGTGCCGCGCACGTCGACGATGAATGCCGGATACTTCTTCTGCAGCTCCACGAGTTTCTGCTTGAAGTATGCGCCGAGCACCTCGACGCGTGCCAAGAACTCCTTTTGGGGAACGGTATCGAGGACGACGTTCGCAGCTGCACAGGCAAGGGGGTTGCCGCCAAATGTCGTGCCGTGATCCCCTGCATGGAACGCAGCTGCGACTTCATTCGTGACAGCAAAGGCACCGATCGGCACACCGCCGGCAAGACCTTTCGCGAGCGTCACAATATCGGGTTTTACGCCGTATTTCTCATAGGCGAAGAACGTCCCCGCGCGCCCGATTCCCGCCTGAATCTCATCGAGGATGAGGAGCGCACCATGCTGGTCGCAGAGGGCACGAACCTTTTTCAAATAGTTGTCCTCCGGCGGATAGACGCCACCCTCCCCCTGAATCGTCTCGAGCATGACCGCTGCCGTCTGATCGCTGATCTTCGCCTCGAGATCCGCAATATCATTGTAGCGGATATAGTCAAAGCCTGCCGGCAGCGGGCCAAGGCCCTCGTGATACTTCGGCTGCCCCGTTGCGGTCAGTGTCGCAAGCGTACGCCCGTGAAAGCTATCCCACGCCGTGAGGATCTGCGATTTCTCGGGATGGATTTGGCAGGCGTACTTACGTGCAATCTTTATCGCCCCCTCATTTGCCTCTGCTCCCGAGTTGCAGAAGAATACTTTACCGAGCCCGCTAAGTGCTGCAAGTTTTTCCGCTGCGTCCGCCTGCGGCTTCGTGTAGTAGAGGTTCGAGGCATGAATGATCTTTGCTGCCTGCGACGCGATTGCCTCGACAAGCTGCGGGTAATTATGCCCGGAGAACATTGACGGCAATACCACCGAGAAAGTCAAGATACTTTCTTCCTGCAACATCCCAAACATAGACACCCTCACCATGATCGAGCACGATTTTATAGCGGTTGAATACAGGGAGATAGTCTTTCTCATCGGTTTCAAAAATTTTCTTCTCTACTTCGCTCATATATACTCCCTATCGTACAACCTGTGTGCCGACACCGGCCGACGTAAAAATCTCGAGAATGATGGCATGCGGCAAGCGTCCATCGATGATATGCGTCTTTGCCGCCTGCACTCCAGTGCCGTCAGACACGCCTCTACCTTTTGGGAATCATCCCGCCCGAGATGATGCCGTCGCGGATGTAATCACGTGCCTCCTGCAGATGGATGGTCGAGAGAAACGAACTCTTGTCGTTAAAATCTTTATAGATGCCTTCTATGTCCGTCAGGAGAAGCAACTTCTCCGCCGCAAGTGCCCCTGCGATCTCCGCCGCAACGTAGTCGGCGTTGATGTTGTAACTCTCGCCATCCGCTCCCACGCCGATGGGCGCAATAACCGGCACATAGTCGTGGTCCAACAGATCCTCGATCACAGAGACGTCGATGTTTTCCACTGCGCCCACGTAGCCAATGTCCACCCTCACGTGCTGCATCGTTCTCGTATACGGTCGCCATCTTCTTGCGCGCGCGGATCAGCCCTGCATCCTTGCCCGAGAGCCGACGGCACGAACACCGCGCTGGTTCAGGAGATTGACAATCTCCGAGTTGATCTTGCCGTCGAGTACCATCTCGGCAATCTCAACGGTCTCCTCATCTGTCACGCGGAGCCCGGCGACAAAAGAGGACTCCTTGCCGACCTTTTTCAAAAAGCCCGTGATCTCCGGTCCACCGCCATGAACGATGACGGGACGGATGCCGACATACTTCATCAGTGCCACGTCGCGCATGACGTTTTCCTTCAGCACATCGCTCACCATCGCGTTGCCGCCGTACTTTATGACGACCGTCGTGCCCGAGAACTCCTGGATGTACGGGAGGGCATCAACCAAGATCTCCGCCTTGTCCTTATCGCTGTACATAGCCCTCACCTCAGGTATGATACTCGCCATTGATCTTGACGTACTCATAGGAGAAATCGCAGGTCCAGACGGTTGCTTCCTGTGTGCCCATGCCCATGTCGATGTCAATCACAATATCATGTTCGCCCATGACCTTCTTGAGCGCCGCCTCATCGTAGTCGGCACCGACACCGTGCGCGTAGACAGGAATTCCTCCGAACTTCACAACGGTTGTCTCGGGATTCATCGGAACACCTGCATAGCCGACTGCACAGATCACGCGTCCCCAATTCGGATCCTCACCGAAGAACGCCGTCTTGACAAGCGGACTCTTTGCCACGCTCATCGCAATCGTCTTAGCATCGGCAAAGCTCTTCGTCCCCGTCACATGAACCGTCAGGAACTTCGTTGCACCTTCACCGTCGGAGGCGATACGCTGTGAAAGACCTTTGCAAATCTCTGCAAGCGTTGCCTTGAACGCCTCGTAGTCCGCGCCCTCTGCCGTGATCTTCGCATTTTCCTGCCGCGCCATTGGCAAGCATAACAGCCATATCGTTCGTGCTCATATCGCCATCAATCGAAATCATGTTGAACGAAATTTCAACGACCTCGAGAGTGCCTTTTGGAGAAGCTTTGCCGTCAATCGCTGCATCGGTTGTGATAAAGGCGAGCATCGTCGCCATATTCGGCTGAATCATCCCCGATCCCTTTGCGATTGCACCAAACCGTACCTGCTTGCCGCCGAGCGTCACCTCCGTGGCACACGACTTGGAGTAGGTATCCGTCGTGATAATGGCGTTGCCCGCACTGACACTGCCGTCTGTCGAAAGTGCAGCAACTGCGGCTTTCAGTCCCGCCTCCATCTTGTCCATCGGAAGATTTACGCCAATCACACCCGTTGAGGCGACGAGAACGTCCTCCGGCGTGCAGCCGAGTGCTGCCGCCGTGATCTCCTGCATCGCGCGCGCATCCTTTTCCCCTTGCGCTCCGGTGCAGGCATTCGCACAGCCTGCATTTGCTGCAATCGCATGCGCTGTCCCCGTAGCAACGACCTTCTTCGAGGCGAAGACCGGTGCAGCGGCAACGGCATTCTGCGTAAATACGCCCGCAACAGCCGCCTCCCGCTCCGTATAGATCACAGCAACATCGAGATTGCCGCTCTTCTTGATGCCCGCCTTTACCCCTGCTGCCTTGAATCCCTGCGGGAATGTCACCCCGGCTTTTGCATTCTGCTCACTGAACATATCAATATCCTCCATTCCCATTTATGGATACATCGGCACAAGGTCGAGTCCTGTGCGTTCATCCAAGCCAAGCGCGATGTTCATGTTCTGAATCGCCTGCCCTGCCGCTCCCTTGACGAGATTGTCAATCGCGGAAAAAACAATAACACGATGCGTGCGCGGATCAATATGCCATGCGATATCGCAGTAATTTGTTCCGCGCACATACTTCGTCGATGGATACGCGCCGCGCCCAAGCAGACGGATGAAAAACTCATCTGCATACCGAGCCGCAAACGCCGCGTCGACATCCTCTTCCGTTACGCCGTCCGCAAGGCGTGCATAGCACGTGGCAAGGATACCGCGTGCAATCGGGGCAAGATGCGGCGTAAAGTTAATCGTAACCGGCTCACCTGCCTGCTCGGAGAGCGCTTGCTCGATTTCCGGGGTGTGTCGATGACTGACTGCGCCATACGCCGTGAAGCTGTCATAGAACTCCGGGAAATGCGTGCTCTCCTTCGGTGTACGCCCTGCGCCGGAGACACCGGAAACCGCATCGACGAGAATCGAGTCTGTCTGTACGAGATGCTTCTGCACGAGTGGGGTCAGCGCGAGGATGCTTGCCGTCGTATAGCAGCCTGCATTGCCGATGAGATGCGCCCCTCGGATTGCATCACGGTACAACTCGGCCAGTCCGTAGACTCGCTCTGCCTCCGGATCCGTGTGTGGGACATGATACCATGTCTCATAGACCGATGTGTCGGCAAAGCGATAGTCTGCCCCGAGATCGATGATATGCACCGGCAGACCAGCAATCGCCTTGACCAGCTTCATTGCATGTCCATGCGGAAGTGCGATAAAGAGAACATCGCTGTCCTCTGCGATACGGCGGACATCCTCCATCGAATCCAGTATATTGTCATAAATATGCGTTAAGTGTGGATAAAGTTTCGATATTTTCTCGCCCGTATGGCGCTCCGATGTCAGATGTACAATCTCGGCATGCGGGTGACCGTGAAGAAGTCGGATAAGTTCTTCCCCCGCATAGCCAGACGCTCCGATGATACTGACCTTCATGACGGTTCCTCCATCTCCCTGAAAAGATGTTTATGATTATACATCTTTTATGTATATTTTTGCAAGCACTTTCTTAAAAGATGATACCCCACTTCCTCTATGGTACATGGAGTGGGGGCATATCCTATGATTTTACATTCGTATTCCTGCGATGGAGAACGCGTGCTCCCTTCGTATCGAGACGGAGCTGCAGGGGGCGTGCCTCGATCTCGTGCGAACGAAACGCCTCGCGCATCGCATGGGCGACATCCTCGGTGCAGTTCCGTTTCTCCGGCACAAAGGCGATGAGACAAGGGCCCGCTCCGCTGAGCGCCGCGCCGCATGCCCCCGCCTTCTTCGCAGCGGCAAAGACATCAAACATCCCCGGGATAAGCGGCGCACGGTAGTTTTGATGCAGTGCATCCGCAAAGGCGTTGTCCAGATGCTTCTCAGATCCGCGCGACAGAGCCGCCACAAGCATGGCTGCATGGCTGATGTTAAAGACAGCATCCTTCATCGGCACCTCGGCAGGGAGCACCTCACGTGCCGACTTCGTCGAGAGGTAAAAGTCCGGCACCATGACGACGAATCGGAGGAAGATACGCGGCAGGAAGGAAAAGCATTCCACCGTTCCATCCGTCACGGTATTTACCGTAAAGCCACCATAGATCGCGGGTGCCACATTGTCCGGATGCCCTTCAATGGCCGTCGCGAACTGCAGCAGAGCATGGCGGTCAAACGGACTGCCAATGAGCGCATTCGCTGCTGTCAGTCCTGCGACAATCGCTGTCGCACTGCTGCCAAGCCCACGTGAGAGCGGAATACGGTTGCTCATACGAATCTGTGCACCGCGAAATTCCTCCGCACGCTCCGCTTTCTCCAAGAGATAGCGGATGGACTTCCAGACGATATTGCGCTCATCTCCCGGAATGTAAGCAGCGCCCTCACCACGTGCCGCGATCGACAGCCCGGGCTCGTGCGTCAGTGTCAGAGTCATTTCGTTATACAGCGTACAGGCAAGACCGAGTGCATCAAATCCGGGACCGAGATTCGCACTCGTCGCAGGGACACGCACGCGTACACTGCGCTCTGTCATATCGTATCCTCCTGCCCGTCTGCCACCCGGATCAGGCTGCGCACCTCGCGTACGACAGGAAGTGCCTGCAGCGCTGCAGCAGCGGCAGAGGCATCCGCATGTGTCACGACATGCGTCACAGCGACGATCTCCGCGTCACCGCTCACCGTCGATCTCGCCTGAATGACGGATCGAAGGCTAACCCCCGCACGCCCAAATGTCGTGGCGATCTCACCGAGCACGCCCGGCTCATCGGCGACGACGAGCCGCAGATAATAAGAGGAGTGCGTCTTCTCCACAGGACAGAGCTTTTTCTTCGTGCCGATCCGATACTTCATGCGCCCCGTTGTCCCTGCGACAATGTCGCGCGTGACCTCAATAACGTCCGCGACCACAGCGGATGCCGTCGGAAGCGAGCCTGCACCGCGACCGTAGAACATCGCTTCGCCGATCACATTGCCGCGTACAAAGACCGCATTGAACACGCCGTTGATTGAAGCGAGCGGATGTGTCTTCGGGAGGAACACGGGATGCACACGAACATCGATCCCCTCCTCCGTATTGCGTCCCACTGCAAGAAGTTTGATAACGTAGCCAAGGTTCAGTCCATACTCAATATCGTCTTCCGTAATATGTGAGATTCCTCAACAGAGACATCCTCGAACTCGACGATGGTATCAAAGGCGAGTGATGCCAGAAATCGCTGCCTTGCGCGCGGCATCCAGTCCGTCCACATCCGCCGACGGATTCGCCTCAGCATAGCCTTTTTCCTGCGCACGGCGCAGTACAGCATCATAGCTGATATGCTTCTCCGTCATCTTCGTCAGCATGTAATTCGTCGTTCCGTTGATGACACCCATGACCTCGGAGATCTCGTTCGCTGTCAGGCACTCCTTCAGCGGCTTGATGATCGGGATTCCGCCGCCGACACTGCCCTCATAGAGGAAATCGACGTGATGCTCATCCGCTGCACCATAGAGTTCCCGCAGATGTTCGGCAATGACATCCTTGTTGGCGGTGACCACGTGTTTGCCCGCACGCATGGCACGCAGCATGTAGTCCTTTGCCGGCATGAGCCCGCCCATCACCTCGACGACGATCGAGATCTCCGGGTCGTTCAGGATCTCCTCAAAGTTGTCCGTAAGGGCAATCCCCTCTGCCTCCGGGCGGTATTTCTTCGCATCGCGGACGAGAATCTTCTTGATCTCGATGCGTGCGCCGCAGCGCCCTGCGATCGTCTCCCCGTTCATAGACAGGGTGCGGATAACGCCGGAGCCGACTGTCCCCGCCCCCAAAAGAGCTATCTTGACTGTATTCACAGAATCCCATCCTCCCTGACCACTGCTGCCGATGCACTATTCCAGTCCAAATATATCATACCATATACGCCCAGTATCACAAACCGTGCGTCAGATTTTATTTTCTGTCCCGTGCATCAGCCGTCCGATGTTCTCACGGTGACGGAGAATGACGAGGATCGCCGCCACGGCCGTAAAGAGTACATACTCTGTCGGATACCCGTAAAGTGCCGCAAGGAACGGCGCAAGAAATGCTGCGACAACAGAGCCGAGGGAAACATAGCGTGACACATAGACGATCGTCAGCCAGATGACAAAAATGATAAACGTCACCTGCCCCATCAGCATCGTCAGAACGCCAAGCGAAGTCGCAACGCCTTTGCCGCCGTGAAAGCGGAGAAAGAGTGAAAAGCTGTGCCCGAGAATGGCACACAAACCTCCGATGACGGCAGCGAGGGGCGTACCGACAAGGAGCAGTCCAAGCATAACGCCCGCCTGCCCTTTCAGGCTGTCCGCAACAAATACGGCAATGCCCGCGCCCTTTCCGAGCGTGCGCCATGCATTCGTCGCACCGATATTGTGGCTGCCATAGTCGCGCAGATCCTTATGCCAGATCAGTTTTCCAAGGATCAGCCCACTCGGAATCGATCCGATGAGATAGGCGGCAATGGCTGCGGCGAGATACATCATTGTTCTTCCTCCTTGCGCGCGCGCACCACGAGGCGGATTGGTGTTCCCTCGAAGCCGAAACTCTCGCGCAGACGATTTTCGATAAAGCGCAGATAGGAGAAGTGCATGAGCTCGGGGTCATTGACGAAAATAATGAACGTCGGCGGAACAATGCTCACCTGCGTGACAAACAGAATCTTGAGCTGCTTCCCCTTCTTCGTCGGCGGCGGATTGACCGATACCGCATCGCGGATCAGCTCATTGAGCACACTCGTCTTGATGCGCATCGACTGCTGCTCCGCCACATATTTCACGAGCTCCGTCACACGCTCCACGCGCTGTCCTGTCAGTGCCGATGTATAGAGGACAGGGGCATACTGGAGAAAGCCGAGCTTTTCGCGCAGATCATCCGTGAAGCGCAGCGTCGACTTGTCGTTCTTCTCCGGGAAAATATCCCATTTATTCACGACGATGATGACGCCCTTGCCCGACTCGTGCACATAGCCCGCGATCTTCGTATCCTGTTCCAGAATCCCCTCAGCGGCGTTGATGACCATGAGGACGACCCCCGCGCGGTCGATCGCACGCAGGGAGCGCATCACACTGTACCGCTCCACAGGCAGTGTGATCTTGCCCTTGCGCCGCATCCCTGCCGTATCAATGAGGAGATACTTTGCTCCATCTTTGGTAAAATGTGTGTCAATCGCATCGCGGGTCGTCCCCGGCACATCACTTACGATGACGCGCTCCTCACCGAGCAGACGATTCACGAGCGAGGATTTTCCGACATTGGGACGGCCGACGACGGCAATAGCGATCTCATCCGTCTCCCTGTGCCGCAGCCGGCTCTTTTGGAAACGCCGCGATGACGGCATCCAGCAGATCGCCGAGATTCATCGCATTGGAGGCAGAGATGGGAATCGGGTCACCGAGCCCAAGCGAATAGAAATCGTAAATCAGTGCTTCACGCTCAAAGCTATCGATCTTGTTGACCGCCAGAATCACAGGTTTTTCGTCCGCCGCAGAAGCCGTGCGACCTCCTCATCCGAAGTTGTCAGCCCTGCCCGCCCATCGACGAGAAAGAGGATGACATCTGCCTCCTCCATTGCCAGCTCTGCCTGAGAACGCATCGAACGCAGAATATGGTCACTCTCATCGAACTCGATGCCGCCGGTGTCAATGATCGTAAACTCATGGTTCAGCCACTCCGCATCCAGATAGATGCGGTCACGCGTCACGCCCGGCATATCGTCGACAATGGAGACACGCTTCTTGCCGATCTGATTGAACAGCGTTGACTTCCCGACATTGGGGCGTCCGACCACTGCCACAATGGGTTTGCTCATGATCCTTCACTCCTCTCCCTGCATCCTCAGCGATTTCCTGCCACAGGCTTTGTATAACCCGCATTGCTCTGCCACGTATAACCACCGCTCGCACGCGTACGATGATAATGTCCCCAGTCCGAAAGTGCCGCATAGTAGTCCGCCCCCGTCGCCACCGGCTCGATGCGCAGGGCAGGAAATTTCGCCCGCAGGGCATCAAAGGGTCATATCATCCAGAAAAATATCTCGCCCTCGCGCAATGCCGATGCGGGGAATGAGTACACCGTCAACCGTCCGGGGCATCTCGCGCAGGGGCTGCTGCAATATCTGCACCGATGAGGAGACCCGACACATTGACCATCGCGCCGAAATGACGATTTTCAACGGGCAAGACGAAAATATTCTGCTCCAGAGGATCAAGCTCCCGTGCCTTTGCCGCCAGAACGGGAGCAACCGCCGTTCCGCTCACGACAGCGAGGTGAGCGCTGCATGCAGCTCCGCGCTCCTTTGCCGCATCCCACTCCCCGATGAAGCTGCGCGTCAGCCCAATCCCATTGTCGAGCTGCGGAAAACCATCGTACATCGTGGCGGGCGGAACCTCGCGCCCTGCCAGAAAATAAAATTCATCGGCTAGGTAGATGAAGGTACGCCCTTCTTCCGCGCGCATTTTTTCCTGCCACGGCTCAACCTGGTCGATCACGCGCGCCGCACCGTCCCGATCAAACTGAACGAGCGGGAACGGATCCGTTCGATGTTTTGTCAGCCCAACGGGCACGATGGCGAGTGAGAGAGCATGAGGACGCCGCGCCGTAATGTCGCGAATCGTCCGCTCCAGCTCCTCTCCATCGTTCAGCCCTGCACAGAGCACCACCTGCGTATGATACTCCACGCCCGCCGCTTCGAGCCGCGCGAGCTGTCCGAGAATATCCCCCGCCCACGAACAGCGCAGCATCTCTGCACGCAGGACGGGATTCGTACATTGCACCGATACATAGAGAGGGAGAGATGCAGCCGTGCAATACGCGCGTAATCCGCCTCCCCCATGTTGGTCAGTGTCACAAAATTCCCATAGAGAAAGGACAGGCGGTAATCGTCGTCCTTTACGGAAAGACTGTGACGCATGTGCGGGGCAATCATATCGACAAAGCAGAAATAGCAGTGATTCGCACATGCACGAATCCCGTCGAATACGGCGCTCTCAAACTCTACGCCGAGTTCCTCGTCATAGTCCTTGTCAAATGCAATGCACTCCTGCGTCCCATCGGTATGTTCAACGAGAAGCTCAATCTCCTCGTCCGCCATCGCAAAACTGACGTCAATAATATCGCGCAGCGGCATATCGTTGATCGCAAGGATCTTATCCCCCGCCGCAAGCCCCAGCTCATCGGCAAGGCTCCCCTCCGGCACGCGAAGAATCACTCCTGGATATGCCTTTGCCACAGTTCCCTCCTTTCCTTTGCAAATATACAATGTTACGCGGAAAAACGAGGCGATTATACCACATTCCTGTCATCTATACAACGAAACCTGAACATACAATCATTGTCATTGCGTCTGACTGTATTACATCTTCGCAAGCTCATCCTTCATCCGTGCGATATGTGCCATGATCTCCGCGGAGAAGGCATCCAGCTCCTCCTTGCTCTTGCGGTCGCCGTGAAACATGATCGGTGCGCCGTACATGATCCGCAGCTGTGGAATCAGTCCTCCGTTGGAAAAAATACGATGTGAATTGAGAATGGCAACGGGCACGATCGAAGCCCCAGTCATGGCGGCGATGAGCGCGACGCCTGCTTCCGCCTTTTGGAGTTCTCCAGTCTTGCTGCGTGTCCCCTCAGGGAAGAGTCCAAGAATGCGTCCTTCCTTTAGGACATTAACTGCCGCCTTGATCGCGCCGCGGTCAGATGCGCCACGTTTCACGGGAAAGGCATGGCAGCGGCGAATCGCCGCACCGAAGATGGGATTCTCAAAGAGCTCGATCTTTGCCATGTAGCTGACGGGACGATCGATGAGACTTGCCATCAGCGGCGGGTCAATATTGCTTGCATGGTTGGCGGCGAGAATCACGGCTCCTGCTGCAGGGGATGTTCTCGCGGCCATAGACACGCGTGCGAAAGATAACGTAGAAAAATCAGCCGAAAGAGATGCTGCAAAAATCCATCAAAAACATATATGCGCCTGCCTATTCTGCAAGTTCCATAATCCGCGCGGCGACTTCGTCGATAGAGAGTGTGGTCGAGTCAGCAAAACGGCATCATCTGCCTGACGCAGCGGCGAGATGGCACGCCCACTGTCCTGCTTGTCACGTGCGGCGATCTCCTGTTTCAGCTCGTCAAAATCCACTGCATAGCCCTTTTCCTTCATCTCATCATAACGGCGGCGTGCCCGCTCCTCCACAGATGCCGTGAGGAACACCTTCACATCAGCATGGGGGAGCACGTTCGTCCCAATATCACGCCCATCCATCACGACGGCACCATCTGCCGCCATCGCACGCTGGAGCTCGACCATTTTTTCCCGTACCGGACCGAGGGCAGCGACGCGCGAGACAATATGTGTGACCCTCAGGCGTTCGGATCTCATTCGTCACATCCGTTCCATCAACGGTGACGCGTGTCCCGCTCTCTGTGCAGGTGAGCCGCACATCGATATCATGGACAGCCTGCAGGATGTCCGCATCGGTCGCTTCCTTCGATTGCTGCAGTGTTTTCCATGCCACACCGCGATACATCGCGCCCGTGTCAATGTAGATATAGCCGAGCTTTTCTGCCACAATTTTGGCAATGGTGCTTTTCCCGGCGCCTGCCGGTCCATCAATTGCTATGACACGTTTCATACGAAATCCTCCTCATTCACAGCCGATCGATCTCGGAAAAAAATGTCGGATAGGAAATATTCACGCTTTCAGGGATTCTCAATGAGCGCCCTCCCCTGCTGCACCAAGCACAGCGAGCGACATTGCCATGCGATGATCGTCATAGCTCTTGACCTGCGCCCGTCGTATCTCGGATTTTCCGTGAATCACGAGGCCGTCCTCACGCTCCTCTATGCTTCCGGGAGATAACTTCTGCAGCTCCGTCGCGATGGCATGGAGGCGGTCGGTCTCCTTGACGCGGAGTTCACCCGCTCCTGTAATGATTGTATCGCCCTCGGCAAATAGTGCAGCGACGGCGAGTACAGGAATCTCATCGATCAGCCGCGGCATAATCTCTGCGCCAAAAGAAACGCCGTGCAGGGGCGCTGCCTCAACAAGGAGATCAGCAACGCGTTCCCCGCCGCTCTCACGCTCATTCTGCACGGAGATATGCGCCCCCATAGCTCTCAGCACATCCAGTATCCCTGTACGTGTGGGGTTGATTCCGACGTTATTCAGGCGCAGACGACTGCCTGCGATAATCGTCCCAGCGACAGGAAGTACGCCGCCGAACTGATGTCCCCGGCACCGTGATCTCGCTCGGCGCAGCTGGAAGCTGTCCTCCTCCACGGGAAAGACGGTAACGCTCGTTCCACTGCGCTCAAGATGGACACCGAACACCGTGAGCATCTGCTCGGTATGGTCGCGTGAGATGTACGGCTCCGTGACAGTGGTCGGTGCATCCGCATAAAGTCCCGCAAGCAGAATGGCGGACTTTACCTGTGCACTCGCAACAGGGCTGTCATAGTGGATGCCGTGCATCTTCTTCTCTGCCGGAACAATGGTAAGCGGGAGGTTATTGTTCTCGTTCCGTCCATAAATTCGTGCGCCCATCGTTGAGAGCGGGCGGAGTACACGTCCCATCGGGCGGCGCGTCAACGAAGCATCGCCGCTGAACACGGAAAGAAAGGGCTGCGGGGAAAGGAGGCCCATCATCAGGCGCAGCGTCGTCCCCGAGTTGCCTGCATCGAGCACGGTCAATGGCTCAGAGAGGCCATGCAGTCCCCTGCCCGTAACAATGAGTTCCTTTTCGTTCAGAAACTCAACATTGACGCCGAGTGCCCGCATCACGCCGACGGTCGAGAGACAATCCGCCGCATGGAGAAAAATTTTTGATGTGCACCGGCGTATTCCCGAGTCCTGCAAACATCACGCTGCGATGCGAGATCGACTTATCCCCCGGAATATCAATCGTCCCCTGCCATCCGTGTGCTGCGGCAGTGACTGTCTTGACATCAGCCATTATTTAACCACCTTTCATCAATACACTGCTGAGTTCCGGCAGCATGTCCCATCGAAAAATGCTGCCTGAAGATTATATCCACCCGTATACGCGTCCACATCAACCAATTCTCCGGCAAAATAAAGTCCATGCACCAGCTTTGATGCCATGGTGCGCGGGTCGACCTCACGTGTTGCAACGCCCCCTGCTGTCACGATTGCCTCGGAAAAGAGGACGCGTCCCTCACGATGGTCAGCGAAGTGCCTGCAGTGTTCGAACAAGACATTCACGCTGCTTCGAAGATATAGGCCAACGATGCTGTCGGGAGAAAGCTGCGCTGCGCTCAATACGATGTCAATCAGACGCTTTGGCAGGAGATCCATCATCCCATTGTGAAGGTGCTTCTGTTCATATTTTGCAAAAATCCCGATCCAGTCGGTCACGTAATTTCTCATGGGGCAGCGCAGGTTTCAGGTTCAGATGAAGCGACAGTTCCTGTACGCCCTCTGTAAGCAGTTCAGACGCACGGCGGCTCAGCTGGAGGATAATCGGTCCCGTGACACCAAAATGAGTGAAAAGCTATTTCGCCAAAGAAATGTTGCTCCTTTTGCCGTTATGGCAGAGTGACGCACGCACATTGCGCAGGGAAAGGCCCTGCACATCCTTCACCCATGCCTCCCGTGTTACAAGCGGGACAAGTGCAGGAAAGATGGGTGTAACCGTGTGGCCTGCTGCACGTGCGAGCGCATAACCATCTCCTGTGGATCCCGTCGCAGGATAGGATGCACCACCCGTGGCAAGAATCACGGCGTCTGCCGCAAGACATGACCATCGAGAGACAGACGCCGTGCACAGAACCATCTTCAAGGATGAGTTTGCGCACTGCTGTATTTGTAGCGAACCTCTGCACCGCAGTCACGCAGATGATGCAGCATCGCATCGACGACTATCGACGGCGTGATCACTCTGCGGGAAAACGCGATTGCCGCGTTCCGTTTTGAGCGGCACCCCCAGTTTCTCAAAGAAGCTGATAACATCGGCATTATCAAAAGCACGAATGCAGCTATTGAGGAATCGTCCATTCCCTACCACATTTTTGATAATCTCGGGACATCATCTGCGCTCGTCACGTTGCAGCGGCCTTTTTCCCGTGATCATCATCTTGCGGCCGACGCGCGGCATCTTTTCGAGCAGCGTTACGTTCCCGCCGTGTTCCGCTGCCGCTGCTGCCGCCATCATCCCCGCTGGTCCTGCGCCTACGACGAGAACCTTCCTCACTATGTATCCCTCCCGCTATTTGTTGCAGTTCAGTGTATCTCATCAAAGTCAGATGACGAAATGCTCCGCAGGGCAGCCCATCCAGCGTCAACATAGCAAAGCGGACGCGGCGGAGTCTTTGCACGGCAGCCGACGGCGGCAAACATGCGCCGTACCTGCCGGTTCCGCCCCTCGCGAATAATCGTCTCGACGAGCGTGCGTCCTCCCTCCCGGCGCAGAATGCTCAGCTGCGCAGGAGCTGTTTTCCATCATCCAAAAAGATCCCTGTCGAAGATTCGAAAGCTTGTCCTCAGTGACGGTTCCTGTTACCTCTGCATGGTATACCTTGTCGATCTCAAAGCGCGGATGAAGGAGCCCCTGTGTCGCAGCACCATCGTTTTGTAATAATCAGAAGTCCTCGGTATCCGCATCAGAGTCGCCCGACAGGGATGAGACGTACAGGAAAAATGCGGCAGGAGATCCAGTACTGTTCTTCGTCCCCGATCATCGTGTGCCGTCGAGAGACAGCCGCGTGGTTTATGGAGAAGAATATGCAGCTTCTCCTCACTCCCCTGAACAGGTGTACCATCGACGGCGATCTCATGGAACGATGGATCATCACTGCCAAGCATCGTGACGGGCACGCCGTCCACCGTAACGCAGCCATCGCGTATCAATGCCTCTGCTGCACGGCGGGAAGCTATCCCGGCATGGCTGAGAATTTTCTGCAATCGTTCTTCCATCGTGTCTCCTACCGCACCTTCACCGCCAGTTCTCCCATCAGCTCCATGAGATCCTCTCGGACTTCCGGCGACCCATCAATCCAATAGGAGGAGTCAATTTACGCCAGTGACCATCACTCTTTTACGTAGACCGGATGATCGCCTGTATGCTTTGCAAACAGCTCCTTCATCTTCGTCCACAGTGCTTGACGATCTGCATCTCGCGGCGGCATGAGATAGAACGAAACTCGGTATTCGCTGATCGGCCAGATCTCATCCGCCAGCACCTTCGAGTCCTCTCCCGACATGTCGACATGCCCCTGCACCACGAGAACACAATCTGGTTCAAGATCGGACACGTGAGCGTAGAATACGCGCGGAAATACTGTGAGCTCGATATGTCCGCTATAATCCTCCATCTCAGCAAAAAGCATGGTATCGCCTTTTTTCGTCGTGTAGCGTTTCGTATTGGTCAGTATGCCGCCAATACGGACAAGCTGGTGATTTTTACACGTTCCTGCCAAAATATCCGAAATAGGCAGGAGGCAGGAAAGGGTATCACGGTAGTCATCGAGTGGATGTCCGGTGATATAGAATCCTGTAGCCTCTTTCTCCCACATCAGACGTTCACGCGGCGTACTCGGCGGGACTTCCAGCACGTTCTGGACCTGATGGATAGTCTCCATTGCATCTTGTCCAAACAACCCCATCTGTCCGCTGATACGATCTCGCTGACTTCTTGCGGCATCCTGCATTGCATAATCCAGAGAAAATAGTAATTGATTCCGTTCAGTGCCAAGGCTGTCAAAGGCACCACATTTAATCAGCTCTCTATCGCACGCTTATTCAAAATGCGTACATCAACACGCGCACAAAAATCTACCAACGAACGAAAAACTCCCATTTGTTGAGCGTACCTGTTCCATACTTTCGATCGCTGTCTCTCCGACGTTGCGCACTGCCGCGAGTCCGAATCGTATGGCACCGCTTTCAATACTGAATCCGCTGTGCTTGCATTGATGTCCGGCGGCAGAATTTTTGATGTTCATCTGACGGCATAGCTGAATATAGACGGGAATTTTATCCGTTTTATCCATGATGCTCGTCAATACCCCCGCCATGAACTCCACGGGATAATGTGCCTGAGATACGCTGTCTGCCATGCCAATAAACCATACGCGGCACTGTGAGATTTGTTAAATCCATAATCGGCAAAAATGTCAGGAGATCGAAGATATGATTGGCAAGTGCCGTCTCTATTCCATTTTTCGCATCCCTGGAGAAAAATTTCTTTCTGCGCCATCAAAAGCTCATGTTTCTTTTTTTCCCCATGGCACGCCGCAGGAGATCCGCCTGTCCAAGGGTAAAGCCCGCCAGAATCTGGACAATCTGCATAACCTGCTCCTGGTAGAGGACAACGCCGAACGTCTCCTTTAGAATCGGTTCAAGCAGAGGATGCATGTAAACAACATCCTTTTTTCCATGCAGCCCATCAATGAAGTCCGTCACCATGCCGCTCCCCAAGGGTCCGGGACGATAGAGGGCAACGGTCGGAATCAAGTCGACAAACCCCTTCGGCTGAAGCTCCTTAACAAGATTTGTCATGCCTGCAGATTCCATCTGAAACACCGCACCTGTATCGCCATTGCACAGCATTTGTGATGTTTTTTCATCAATAAGAGGAATCCGATCCATGTTTATGTCCACGCCATGTGACTGGCGTATATTTTCTACGGCATCGGCAATGATGCTGAGCGTACGCAAGCCCAAAAATCCATTTTGAGCAGGCCGAGAGCCTCGACATCGTCCTTGTCATACTCCGTAACGAGCGTACCGTCAGAGACCCACACGGGCACTTGACTCGTCAACGGCGACTTTGCAATCACAACGCCGGCAGCGTGAATCGAGGTGTTGCGCGGCAGTCCCTCGATCTTACGTGCGAGATCAATGACGCGATGCGCCTCTTCATCCTCCTCATACCGCTTGCGAAAGTCGGCAGACTCCTCAAGCGCGCGGTCTAGCGTGATATTCAGCTCGGCGGGGACGAGTTTAGTAATGGTTGACACTTCGCCAAACGGCATCTCCAACACACGAGCGACATCACGAATTGCACTCTTTTGCCCCCATTGTTCCAAAGGTAGCAATCTGGGCGACATGATCCTCTCCATAGCGTTCTTTGACATACGAAATAATCGCGACCGCGATTGATATCGTCGAAGTCGATATCAATATCTGGCATTGACACTCGTTCTGGGTTGAGAAACCGCTCAAAAGAAGTGCATACTGTAAGGGATCAATATTTGTAATGCCGCAGTAAGTGGCAACGATACTTCCTGCCGCAGAGCCACGTCCCGGCCCGACCACGACGCCATGCCCGCGCGCATAGTTGATGAAGTCCCACACAATGAGAAAGTAACTGGCGTATCCCATCTTATGAATGACACCGAGTTCGTAGTCCAGACGTTGATGCACCTCGTCCCCCGCCGTAGGATACCGTGCAGGCAGACGCTCTATGCAAAAGTGCACGGAGATAGGCATCATCTGTTGTATATCCATCAGGGAGCGGATAGAACGGCAGCTGCAGTTCCCCCAAAGGTAAAGTCAACATGACAACGCGCCGCGATTTTTTTGCCGTATTATCTATCGCACCTGGATAGTCGGTGAAGAGATCGGACATCTCTTCCTCGGATTTTAGATAATAGTCAGGGCCTGAAAAACGCATTCGATCGGGATCGTTGAGTGTGCGCCCCGTCTGGATGCAAAGAAGAATATCATGAAATTCGCTGTCTTCTGCATGGACATAGTGCACATCATTGGTTGCAGTTAGCCCGATATCATATTTTTTTGCAAGATCCCGGAGTGCACGATTAACGGTCATTTCCTCCGGGAGACCATGATTTTGAACCTCCAAGAAAAAATTATCCTTGCCAAAGATATCCCGATACTCGCGGACAAGCTGATCGGCAAGTTCCATATCTCCACGCAGGATAGCCTGTGGTATCTCGCCCGCCACACAGGCGGACAGAGCGATCAGCCCGTCATGAAAGCGATGGAGCAGCTCCTTGTCAATACAGGGCTATAATAATATCCCTCGATGTTGGCGAGGGATATTAGCTGAACCAGATTACGGTAACCGCGCTCATTTTCGGCAAGCAGAATCAAATGATAATATCGTGTCCCATTCACCTCTGCACGTTCCTGTCGCTGACGTGGAGCAAGATAGACCTCACATCCGATGATCGGATGAATCCCCTGAGCCTTTGCCTCTTTATAGAAGGCGACTGCACCATACATAACGCCGTGATCGGTCATGGCGACTGCATCCATGCCGAGCTCTTTGGTTCGTCGCACAAGATCTTTGATGCGGCTCGCTCCATCCAGCAGACTATACTCTGTATGTACATGCAGATGCGCAAAGGCCATAGATGCATTCACCTCTTCTCATTTTAGACAGAAAAGTTCTCAAATTTCTCACGAGCACGACAATGTAAAAATCGATGCCATATCTCCCGATAGGCAGATTCCAGTTCCTTCATATATCCATTAGCATCCATCAGCGGTGATCGCTTCATATTGGCACGCAGTCCGGCATGATAGCCAGCAATCAGTTTAGGGGACTCAGCAAGCTGAACAGCGCGTCGAACGTAGTTAATATCATTCTCGACGATCAATTCACGTACACCGGCATTCGTTAAAATAGAAGCACCAAATCGTGAGCCATGCGTGCGTCCGCGCATAGAAATCACGGGGACGCCCATATAGAGCGCCTCACACGTCGTCAATCCGCCATTATATGGTGCGGTATCAAGCGCAATGTCAATATCACGATACTGCTCCAAATAGTCCGGACTGAATGGCCGAAGCTCAACACGATCGAGATCAAAGCTCACCAAAGAAAGACGATGTTTTACATAATGCAGCCCTGCATCAATGCTGGCAATCTTCCCCTTAATAACCAATCTTGCCCCTGGTACAGCATCTAAGATACCACGCCACAAAAGCAGAACTTCATCTGTTACTTTCTAGCAGTTATTAAAAACTGCCAAAAGTTACATAGCCATTTTTACGCACTGGAGCCTCGTATCCTGTCTCCGGCATCGTGCGTATCGTCTCCGGCATATAGCAGAGATGGGAGTGCGGCAGGCGAATAATCTGCTCGGTAAATCCGTCTCTGCCATCGTATCTCCTTTGGGATACAAATCTCATCCGAGAGAAAATAGTCAACAGCACGTAATCCTGTGGTATTTGTATATCCAATGCCGGACATCTGAACCGGAGCAGGTCGATATGCCATGATGGGCAGAGCGTTGTCCTGCGAGTGCCCTGACAGATCGACAAGGATGTCTATCTTATCCTCGGCAATGAGGGCGCGCTGCCGTCCGCGGCGGTCGTCCGCGCAAGTCGCGCCACGTCACACGACGCGTGCGGAATCGCTCAGTCACCGCATCACTTCTGCCCAAAGCGTAGCAGAACACCATGAAATGCTCTCCATCAAAATGACGAAGAAGCGGTGAAAGAAAATAAGATACGGCATGTTCACGAAAAATCTGGGGAGATATAGCCAATACGAAGCTTTTCTCTGCGTGGAATGCGTCACATCTTCATGGGTATAGGGGGTAATATTCAAGAGTTCTTCATAGTGTTCTGCCTTTTTCCGCCCCTCCTGTGCTCCAAGATATCGATAATTGCGCATAAATAGATACTTACTGTAGAGTTCTGCTGCTTCGTCACGGTCATCAGCAAGACGGCTCGACATGAGTAGTTCATGTGCTGCCCCCTTTGCCTCACCCGCTAAATATAAAGCGTCAGCAAGCCAGCCGCGCGCACGTTTCAGGATCTGATGGTAGATGATATAAGAAAGATCTTCCTCACCAAGTACCTTTTCTTTATAGGACAGTTCCTCGACCAAATCTGCCAGGAGCGGATTTCCTCATCCAGCCGAAACTCAAGTGCTGCAAGACCAGCCTTTACCATGCGAGCACGCGGATGCCGCGGCTGAATACGGAGAACCTGTGCAGCAAGTTCTTCTGCCTCGTCAATACGACCACTGTACAGGGCAGCCTCTGCATTGACCGCCATTGCATCGACATCGCCGGCCTTCAGGCGTTCGACCTCCTGCGCACATGCACGCATTCTTCAGATCACCATCCGACGAGAACTGCAGTTTGCGAGACGCAGCCAATTCAGCTTCTCCTCGGCAGCATGCCCTCCTGCGGCACACGATCCTGCATATTCATCTCCCCTTTCATCGCCATATCTCATACTTCCGGCTGCAGTTCTTTCCCGTACTCCTGTAAAAAGATTTTCTGATCGTGCTTATACTCCGGTGCAAGCGGCTTTTCCTGCGGACAGTGGATGCACCAAAAATCTTCCTCCTGATTTGGGACAACACACCTGAACTCGTGACGCCGCATCTCCATGCACATCGATGTATCGAGAAATGCCAGCCCGTGAAGAGATCCTCCCGCCAACGAATGCCATACTGTATCGCCATAAAGAGACTCGTCTGCCGCCTCAACGTCGATGTACGATCCATCTGGCTCCATACAACGTGAGTCAATGACGCTTCTGTTTCACAGTGATGAAGGACACGCCCATAGGTGCGAAAGTCCGTCCCACCAAACACCTGACTGCGGCAGGTTTCTGGCATCCGATTACACCGACCAGTCCGATCGTCTCATCACGAAAAATAGAGAGCAGATCGGCAATCATATTCTTATTGACCACAAGGACATCCTGATGCAGATACACCATAGCGCGCATTGGTTGACACGCACCCTCGTTGTACCCTGCACATGGATTGCGCACCGCGCACGGGGATATACTCGACAGTTATCCCTGCGGGAACGGAGAGTGCCTTGAGATAGAGAAGACATTCGCGGTACATATCTTCATCATTGACACAGGTGATAAAAGGCTATTTTATGTTCATCCACGCACATGATCGGCTTACTCTTCATGCGTACATTCTCTCTGCAAACTCAGATACAGCTCCTGCTGAACAGGGTCGATACTCTCTGCCGCACTCTCATGCAGCAGTTGCTGGATATACATCATGCCCTTGTGAGCATGCAAAAAGGGCACGATAGAATCGCTCGGTGTGCACCACCGTCTCATGAATCAATGCCGCAAGATAGGCAGGAAAATATGCAGCTGTGCTACTTTTCATCCCATAGCGAACACGCAGATTCTGCTCGTACAACATCATACTCAATGCGGTGAAGAAGACGTACGATATGCCTACGTTGTTCGGCTGTATACATCGACTTAATCAGGAGAGCTCCGGCATCGATCGATCTGCACGGATCAGGTAGAACTCTGCCTCAGATCATCGCTCGCGATTCTCAAACCCAGCTGCGACGAGTCGGTCGATCAAACCAGGCGGCGCCTTCCTCTGCTGTGCCTGACAGCGCACACTTATAAAAGGAAGCATACAGCAGTTTTCAAACTCTGCACGCGCATAAAGACGCGAAACAATGGAATAATAGTGCCCGTCCATCAAATTTTGCAGGACAGACCAATGACGTATATTGCGAAAACTCGTCAGGAGCGCCCCTGTATCTTTTAGGAACAGGGAAAACCCTGCCGCGATATCCTGCGGATTATCCACATTTTCCAACGCCAGATCGGAAATAATATAGTCAAAATATTTTCGTTCATACGGCAGAGGAGTTGTGACGTAATCCAATTCCTGCCAATGAACACCTGTGGGAATGTCTGCCGGATCGCATTCAGCGGCAAGTGCATGAAGCTCTGCCTTAGGGAAACATATCCCGCAGCTGCGGCAGATATTCCAGGCTCTCAACGACAAGTACACGCAGCGGGAGCGGCATCAGGTACAAGAAAGGAAAGGAGCTCTGATCGAATCTTTTCAGCCAAACAATGTCCTCCCCCGCTTTGCCGTTAGGGAATCGCTGATAAAATGAAGTCCGTCAGATTAGCGTAGATTTTTCGCCCGATTGAGGAGGCAAACCGGACGCATAGCCAAAGCTATGTGGGAGGATTTGCCGACAAAAACGGGCAAAAAGATGCGCTAAAGATGGCAGTGCTGAATTTATCAGTGCTTCCCTAGGTATATATCGAAAATCATTATAACACAGTCTGCAAAGAAGTTGTATCCATATTACTCATCAAACGCAGTACCGTCAAGCAGCGGCAAAACAAAGACAACCGGCGTCTCATATGGATGGATCTTCCGAATCGCACGCATCGTCTCATCAATTCGCCCTTCTTCAACACGTACCTCGACCTTTAGTTCCTCCGCCTCGGTAATCCCGCCCACTTCTCCCTCATAAGGATCTGCTCCTGCAAGAGTTCGCCATGTCCCCATCACAGGACCATAGGCAAGGCAGGAGTCATAGTTCCCGATATGTCAGCATCCACCACCTGCAGTGCCTTTTTGAGTGCAGGAAGATGGGTTCGCGGAATAAATATTTCATCTTTACATACTTCATGGGCGCAAACTCCTATTATTTTCTTCGTGTCAAGAAGTCACTCGATGCTCAGTCCGACATCACTGCGCAGCTGTATCGCCTCAGCAATATGAGATGCTCCGATGATCGGTTTTCCATCAAGATCGGCAATCGTCCTCGCCACCTTAATGATGCGGTCATGCGAACGTACCGACAGCTGAATGCGGTGAAATGCTGCTTCCAGCAGATGCTCTGCATCCTTCTCCATCGTACAGTACTTCTGATCATGCTGTGATTCATCTGTGCATTACAAAAAGCCCGTGACGTTCTAGGCGCTCCCGCTCGATCGTACGTGCCCGCACCACGCAGGCACGTATCGCTGCAGATGACTCGGCCCGCTGCGTCGCATGCAAATCCGCATAATCCACACGCGATACACGAATATGAAGATCAATACGGTCTAATAACGGTCCCGACAACTTGCGTGTATAACGTTTGATCTCCCCCGCAGAACATTCACAGGTATGATCTTTGTCGCCAAAAAATCCGCAGGGGCACGGATTCATTGCCGCTACCAAAATGATACTAGAGGGAAAGGTCAGCGTCGCATTCGCACGTGACACGGTAATCTGGCGATCCTCAATCGGCTCACGCAGCACCTCAAGTGTCTTCTTGCTGAACTCCGGCAGCTCGTCAAGAAAGAGCACGCCGTGATGGGCAAGTGTCACCTCGCCCGGACGCGGGATGCTGCCGCCGCCGATCATCGCCACCGTCGAGGACGTATGATGCGGACTGCGGAAGGGGCGCGTCGTCACAAGTCCCGTGTCCTTGCCAAGCAGCCCAGAGATGCTGTATATCTTCGTAATCTCGATGGCTTCTTCCTTCGTCAGCTCGGGCAGAATCGAAGGCATCCGACGCGCCAGCATCGTCTTGCCCGAACCGGGTACGCCGACCATCAGGACATTATGCCCTCCCGCCGCCGCAATCTCAAGCGCACGCTTCGCCTGATACTGTCCCTGCACATCTGCAAAGTCATCGGTAAAGGCATTGTCTTTTGTGTCTTTGATTGGTTTTGGCACGGCAGGAGTCAGCGTTTCCGTGCCCGTCAGATGGCGCACAAGCTGAGCTAGGTTCTCGACCGCATAGACCTTTAGTCCATCAATCAGGAGTGCCTCATCCACATTCGACGGTGCAACGTAAAACTCCGTCAGCCCATGCTCACGCGCCGTAATCGCCATCGGAAGGATGCCGCTGATCGGACGGCAGTTCCCATCGAGGGAAAGTTCCGCTGAGAAGAGTGCACTCTGCACTGCCGTCTCGGGGACCATACCGTAGGATGCAAGGAGTCCGACGGCAATCGGCAGATCAAGCCCCGAGCTGTCCTTTCGCACATCGGCGGGTGCAAGATTGACCGTCACCCGCTCCTGCCGCAACTGGATGCCTGAGTTCCGAATCGCAGTGCGTACCCGCTCCTTCGACTCCTTCACCGACGTATCGGGAAGCCCCGCAGTTCAAAAACCCGGCAGCCCCGGGCGACACATCCACCTCAACGTCAATAATTCGTCCATCAATCCCGAGGGTCGTCGCACCATAAGTCTTTGCAAACAACGGCTCTCCCTCCCTACGTCTCAAATATAAGAAAAATTATAACACAAGATAGGGTATGTTGCCTAATGATTCTTTGCAAAAGAAAAAGATTCCAACCGTCCGAGGTGACGAATGAAATCTATGTTGTGTAGGGTTTTTAGGAACATTGCCCTCTTTGAGGCAATCATATTTTATAATTAGAAGTGCTTATACTACATTATCTTTATTGGAGAAAAGATGTTTTTCAGGAAGTGACAAAAATTCTTCTATGCCACCTGATAAATTATGGTCAGCATTTGGAATGATCACTTTCTTGATGTTATCGTTATTCACTGTGTCTATGAGTTTTCAACATAGGATATGATGGATCACGATCACCAAAAAGAAGAATCATATTTTTGTGGATGTAAGAGTTGCTCTAACCCCTCTTTTGATTGATGCCAGTTAATGAATAGCGGCATATTTAGGGACAGCCATTTTGAGACCCACTATACCGATATCCATACATAGCTGCATATTGACCACCTTTAGAAACACCAAAATAATATACTTGGGATATTGACTTTTCCTTCCGATATTTATCAGTTACATCCATAGTGACAACCATATTATCCAAAGATGAAATCTCCAACGGATTATCTGATACAATAACAGACATAGCATATTTTTCTTTGATGCGCACGCCCAATTTCAAATACTTTTTCCCCATAGCCATAATACCTGCCTGCTCCTGTCTTAACAATGAGCAGACCTTCTGTTCCCTCCAATAGTCCGAAATTTATGCCCGATATGAGAGGCTAGCATCGTAGTACACATAAATCCCCACCATTCTATCTTATGATATCTCCAAGCTATAGCCCCGCATATACATTTCTAAGGCAAGTTGTAAATTCTCAATCCGCTCCTCTTCGATGCCGCCAATGGACAAAAACTCTTTGATCTCGCTTCTGAACAGCTTGTCCCCAGTGATTACATCATGTCGGAAAACTTATTATCGGACATCGAAGTAAATCTGATAAAAACGCTTGTGATAGTGAGCCTCTAGTATGCCATACGATAAGCCACAATGACATGCTCGACCACATGGGTGCGAGGCAATAGTATCCGATCTTTGACAAGCCTCAATATACCATTCGAAACATCATATCCTTTAAGCCATTTTTACGGTATTCGGATGAAGCCCCTTTCCTTTACGTATGGACTCCATCACAGAAAACGCCGCCATAGGATGAATCCCTATTCGGCTGATGTGCGTCATCACATCATCACGAGTTCCCACAAGATCGCTAAGTTTACATACATGATCACGAGATCAGCTTCTCTGCCATTTCCCTCCCATACATTTATACCATAGTACAGTGCGGAAATGCAAGGTCGCTAAAACAGGTTGGTTGCGTTTCGCAAAAGTATTTGTCGAACTCTCCGGTTATGAAAATTCGGGGATTCCAAGTGTGCTGGTATTGATCTCAATATCAGCTGTCGAAATACTCGAGCGATTCAGCAGGGCGAAATAGGAAAGTGTTGACTCATCGTCAGAGGGAACTGAGGATAAGGAAATTTCTGTAGAGTCCTCCAGAATTTTAAGCATATCCAATGCGGATGCCCTAAAATATCAATTTTGAGCAAAGACGTATAAAAGTGTATGATAATCAAAATGTGTCGTTGGAAATTCATCGGTGGTCGTTTCTGCATTTGTTGAATTGGTGTAAAGCAGTGTATGTCCTATTCAGGGGAACAATAAATTAGCGCCGTCGGATCTGTTCCTCACTTTCTTTTTACACCCCTGCATTTTTCGTGATTGCTTGCAAATCTTCTGGTTCAAGTTTCTTCCCGCGGATATTGTTGTTTTTCTTCTTAATAATCACACAGCCAGACAATGCAATCGACATATATCCTCCTCTCGAACGATTCCTCACACCCTCATCGCCATTATTTGGGATTCCCACACCATTCTCCAGTCCATGACGAACGAGCATAGATGCAAAATCCACCCCATTCAACAGAACGACATGCTCTCGATCTGCAAGCTCCTCAGTGCCTCACGCTGAACTTATCCGTAAGATTGATAAGGATTAAAAATTTTTGCTTTTTCCGTCCTCCTTTACCATCTGAACGAGGCTGATTAACCCCCGCAACATCGTTGCTGTCATGCCCGCGCTTTTTCTTTGCCTGTATGTAGAGCTCAGGCACGATCTCATCATCATATTTTTGCGCCAAATATCATACATTAGCGTCTGTTTGCTGAATGCCGCCATGCAAGATCGACATCACCTCCCTCACCGTCATAGCAGTTGTTGCCAACCTTAATGTAACCGCTTTGCACAAACAAGCTTTCGATCACCTTCTCAAACGTATCATTTTGCCACGACTGCATCTTTTCGACCAGCTCTTTAAGATAGAGATCGCGAGCCTGACAAGTTTCCGCCGACAGGAGCCCAAGGCGTGTGGGAGATGACTGTATTTGGAGCTTCTCATCCTTGTCAATATATCAATCGCATCCATAACACCTTCATCTAGAATACGATTTACAGCACGTCGATATTTACCGAAAGAGCTGCTTAGCACCTGTGCAGCTCCACTCGAATCATAGCTGCAGCTGACAACAGGATCCACCTCGATATAGTGCCCAGAAATCATTCTTCCCATCTGGTAGGGTAAACTCATACGGCTTTTCACATTTTGACAATTATGAAATAGCGCCCTGGTACAGTATACTCCATACCGACCTCTCGGAATGACAATTAGATCGCCTTCTTTGATTTCCAAAGCATTACACGCAGCGTATTATAGCGACGTTTCATTGCTCACTACATGGAGACCATTTCTCCCATGCTGCTGTAAACTCGTCAAACAGATTCCGACATCCATATTGGAGGCACCCCAGCCCTGTCGCAGTCGCCCATGTTTCAACTCTTCGTAGATGAAGGAAAGCACTCGCCATAGTCTACAACGAAAACAAAAATAATTTGCCATAATAGTCTCACTCCTTTACTCATCAAAATGGATAAACAACATCATTATTAATAATTCGATATTAATATAGAACATTCCTTCATCTTGACGCAAAATTTATCAATCAAAGGCTCTCTATTACAACAGAAAAATAAATCAGGGAAGCGTCACATGACCGAGCCTTATTTACCTCAATACCTGAGCTTCCGTATTTGATGTAGAAATCAGTTGCCTAACAATGAATATGACCTCCTCCTTTTCGCTAAAAAGTCTCGTCGAAACTATATAAAGCTCATTGGAAAGGACTATTGATTAACTCTGCCCGTTCTAATACACTCAATCATGTCATCTGTTTTGTTATGCCAAAACCAACATATACGCCCTGGACGGTTATATCTTCTTCTGGCATTTTTCCTTGTCGAAGCAGGAAGGCTTCGGAGATGCATCGAATATTTCCTTCCTGCGATCCTAAGCTATTAGAAAAATCCATATAGTCTAATCCAACATAATCCTCTTGTATATTCCATATGGGAAACCCAGCGGATAAAAATCTTTCGCCGTTCACATCCGCAAAGCAGAAGATTCCGTACCAGTCCACATGCCCATCACACTCATTCTTTTCGCCGCGCAAGCATGGTTTCCATGGAATCATGGAGTATTTTTCTCAGAGGATGTTCGATATATGCAGATCATATCTTGCTTCCATAATATGTCGGCTGGGAGATTCACTGCATGCTCGTCCGAAACCAACAGAATCATAATCGGATACCCATCCATCATCCTCCATAGATAGGAAGTGCTTGAGATCCACATCTTTGTAAAGTTCCGCACGGGCATGCCACCACTGCGTCACATACCTTCATGCTGGAATGGAGGTCCTCCAGCACAGGAAACAAACTCTCGTCGATACTGGCAACCTGCAGCGCGATATGCGAGGTATCGATTTTCAGACCTTTTACAATCTCTCTTGCAATAAATACAACCTCCTCACACTTCTTACCCGCTCTCACTGTCCATATAAATCGTGCTGTCGGGAAACAAGGATCATCTCCTGTACTTTTTCGCTAATATAATCGAAAAAGCTCATCCTCCTGCTCTGACAGCATCCCACCATTCCAGCATTTCATCTGGAATGAGAGAATGTTCTTCGTCCACACTAAAAAGAGATCAGCACGCCCTCTACTGTCTCATCCTGCACGGGCAATTTTCCTGCCTCCGAGACACATCGAATCTTCCCGTCTTGCGATGCCAGCGTCTTTTTGACCTTGGAATAGTCCGAGTCCCTCATATCCTCATAACAGCTTTTGCCCCACCACAGTCCAAACCAGTGCACGAAATCCTTTGCATAATCCGCATCATCGAAACAAAAGATGTCAGGATTATTCAAGTGTCGGTAGAACTCATCCGTTTGCCGCGCCAACAAGGGCTGCACTGATTCGATAAATTCCCCCTCGGAGGCTGTACGATATACGAGGAGCATATCCTGCTGTTCAAATATCTCCGGCGGCATCGCTGCGATATGGGTGTCCGAAACCAGCAAGACGCGCCATAGCCATACTTCATCCTCTTCCATGTCGTACAGCTCATCGTCCTCAGAGCTTTCTCTATCTAAAGCCCCGTTCCATATCACATACGGCTCATCATCTCCTTCATATCTTTCGCGATCTTTATAAAATCGCCGCACAGGCATACCATAGAAGCGGGCGCACTCCGTAGCGCAGGAATGACTACGCTCCAAAGGAGGAAACAAATCCTCATCGGCACAGGTAATTCGCAGATCCCAAATTTCCTTGTAGGATGACATTTCTTCCCCCCATCCATTCGATTGATCGCACGCCTTTCCGCGCACAAGTCTTTGAATGCTACACCTCTCATGCCCATCGGTTTGATCATAATTCGTTGCGCATGCGAAAACCTTAATCGCTCAGCCTCTTTGCAAGAAGTGCAGTCACGCTCTTCTCATGACACTCTATGATCATCCATATAATGTCTGCACTTTCGTGAAAAGAACAGCAGAGTTTCTCCGCTTGTCCACATACTTCAAACATTGAAAGCTGCTCATCCCCTCGGAAGATCAACAAAACTCCCTGTGCTTCTGCATCTTTTTTGGATAGTTCTTCCTGCGGAATGAGAATTTTTCTTGGATATGCAGAGAATCTGCCCTTGCTGTGATTCGAATGCCTTGATCACATCATCGAAATCAATATCAATCACTTGACATCAACGAGCATCTGCCATCCAATGACGCTGAATAAACTCTTTTGCTGCATCCACATTGGCAAAACAAAAGACTGCTGGATAATATACGGCCTCACATGGCTCCCTCTTCTGCAGAGAAAAGAGCGGTTGCACGCATTCGGCCAGCTGCTCCTCGCTGTTTGTCCGATAGACAAGTACCATATCCTGCTTCTTGAGTATTTCGACAGGATCTCCGCTATGGATACATCCGCCGTCAAGAGAATTCGCCATATGTCAACACCATCTTCGATATGAGCCAAAACCTCCTCTCCGCACTTTTCTGTCCCTCGACAGAACCGCTTTAGAAATACCATATCGATCTCACGGGTCTCTGATGAGGAGCGTATTCAGCTCAATGACGGCAGCAAATCATCATGCTTGCACGCAATTCTAAGTTCACGTGCGCCCTCGTACACTCGCATTTTCGCTCTCTCCTCACCAGTTGATTCCCACATACATAGGGCGCAATCCACTGTTCTTCGGGCGCTATGTTTTTAGGACATGGGCTGTGCGACAAAAACAAGAATTTCGTTCTTATCATGCACCTCAATCTGCCATAGAACATTGACCCCATCCGCAAAACGACCGGCGATGGCTTCCGATTTTTCCATCACATCAAACATGGAAAGTTCTTTTGAGCCTCTGAAAATCAGCTGTACGCCCCTCGGCGCGCTGTTCCACTGAGGCATCTCCTCCCACGGGAGAATTTCTCCCGAGAGCCATCGCAGATTCCCTTTGTCGATGCAAGAAGCGGTAAAACATCGTCCCATGTCGCCCAACCACCTGAGATTGACGCGGGATTTGCCCATAAGCCTGACCCACAAACATAAGCCTTCGCAGAATCGACATCTGCAAAACAAAGGACAGCAGGGTCTTGCACATTGGCCGCTGCCATCCTCCTGCAGCGCTGTCAACCGCTCTGCACAAGCGATAAAGTTTTCCTCAGAATCCGTGCGGTAGACACAAATGACATTCTGCTCTTTTAACACCTCAGGTGGTATGTTTTTTACCTGCACATCGGAATCAGCATGGTATTCCGCCAAGATACTACATCCAAAGAGATCGACTGTTCCTGTTCCACTTCCGGATAAAACAGACGCATGGGCATCCACATAGAGATTCGTACTCCTCGACATGAGAGTAATAGGAGCAAGGGCAGAAAACACGCTATCATCTGCACAGGCAAGTCTTACCCCATGATCCGTCGAGGCACTCTCTTCATCTTTGAACATTTCTCAAACATTGTTCTACCTCATTTCAGTCAAGACTGGATTTTTCTCAAAAGCCTTATACAAATATCACATCATCTCCCCTGACTTCTACGCCGCATATCAATGGATCTGGATCATGCCAACATCAGGATTGTATCCATGCACTGATTTTTACTTTGCAAAGTCCACTTTTTCTTACGCTCCTGGGTGACCGACACGCAAAAATGCGGATATCATCAGCCTCGGAAGCAGCCTCTAGCCACGGCATATTCCTTTTTCCGATTTGACACTGTCCATCGACCTTGACCGTAGGGTTATCAAACAAATGCTGTATATAGTAGTCATAGTCTCTCTGCCGTATAAAAGACGATCTTAGCAGGTTTAATAATTTTTATCTCTTCCTTTATGATTTCGAGTTGCGTAATACAAAAATCATCATCTCTCTCGTATTCTGATCCGTTGTCGATGAACGTTGCATTTTACCATGTTGGTGAAAGCAATATTCTCGATGCTGTCATTCAAACACGTTTTTGACAAATCAATCTTGTATAACTCCAGTATTAGACCAACATGCATGCCACAAGTCATCTCTGCGAAGCAGTAAAGTTATTGTAACAATGTGTTTCCTCACTGCCTGAGAGTCCCACGCGCTACTTTTCCTATGAATAATACACGGTAAGGATCATTAAAATTTTTACCCACACCCATGCACCGATCGGTCCTTTGAGTTCAAGCCCTTCTGGTCGCAAGAATTTTTACATGCAACGCAAATGGGATTCGTGGAAGCATCATGGTGAACACTCAACTGTTTCGCTGCATCATTTCCAATATCTTTTTCTTCGGCTGGACTATAAAAGTTCATATCGCTTATACTCTCCTCCTCGATTACCTAAACCCATCTTCTAATACGCAATGCAAAGAACACCTGCAATCCATCCCTTTGTTTTCTGATTCATCATCTCTCGGATATAAAAGGAGCAGATTATTTGCTCCAAATCGTACGCATTTCTCTCAACTGAGTGACCTTCCTTGCTGTCGTGATGAGGATTGCCTGCCCTACATTTTTGTGAGCATATAGCTCTCTTTAAGTTTTCCCAACTTCCGCTCGCGTTTCCGCATGCATCAATTTTTCAAAGTGCCGCCTAAGTCTCGATGCACGACACACGCAAAGGTGACAGTGGCGAAAAGGTCTCATCCCGCCATAAAAATACGCTGTAATGCGACAGCCAAAAAGTAATCGTCCCTATGAATTGAACGAGCGTATCCAGAATCGGATGCTATCGTCTTTTCATCTGTTTCGCAGTCAATGATAACGACCAGCGATCATGCCCTGTCGTTATCTCGCGCAGGTCTACCGCGCCTTCAATTCTATACGACACGACATAATCGAGGCTATTTTGGCAATCCAGCTGTGCAAGAGCTCTCGCTAACTCTCTGTCAAACTTGCTCATTGTGCTGCAACTCCGATGCGTGTAAACTTTTAGGCAGAAGCAGTCATTCCTCGATCAAATGTCATCACTTCTTACTGTACGGGCGTCTGCCAATATCCTGCAAAGCCTCAGATCGGATTCATACCGTAACGTTTCCGCAGCACATTCACGAAAGCAGCAGGGAATCATCGGCGACGACAAGGTAGGGAACTTTTACTGTAGCCGCGTCAGCCAAAACCTCGGTCATTCAGAATTTTTCTCAGGTCCACTCGCTGAAAGTGACTTGGTTTTACTATCCTGCTGCAGCTCGGTGTCAACAGTTTGACCGACCGATAACGTTCTTCCTTCGTCGATCCTCGAACACGGGGAATCAATGATACCCGCACCGATGACCCTGATGCGCTTTATGATAGTAAAAGACATCAGTCCCCTGCTGAAAGCGCCGCACTCATCAACTGCTTCTCCATAGGCACGTGACCTTGGACTTGTCGAAACATATCCCAGACGGCAGCTTCGTCGTACGATTTATTGGTATCAAACAGAATGCCTTTCCTATCCTTTTGGATTGACATGAGACATCATAAGGCTTTTGCAAAAGACTCAGAACTACTGTTTCCTCGCCGATCTTTGCTAGATACGATAGGGCAAAAAGTCGATATCAACTCCGGCTGCCCGCCAATAATTGACGGCTCCAATCATCATATCATCAGAGGTCTCCCACAATGACCAGTTTCTATGGATGCAGAACATTTTTCTTCGTCCCATCCGTCTGCGGCTCTTTGCTATAACGGTATAGCATCTCAATCAAATCCTTTCTAAATGAGCATGAAAATCTATAGGTCAAACTGTATATGCAGATCGATTGGCTGAGTTTTCTATGAGAGCGCATCACTATGTCCACAAAGTGAATATTTGTGCATGCGACTTACCGATAAAAACTTACCATACAATCGAACAACCTCCACGAATCTCATCCCGCAGACTTTCCGGCTCTAAAATCTCTGCATACGCCTGCATGCAGTGCCCAGTATCCATCGCCTCGTTTTAGTTGCAGGCAACGGAAACAATGAGTTTATCCGCCTCCTCTTGAACAATGCGAAATTTCTTACCGAACCAGTCGATCAGTGCTCCTATCATGTCCTCAGAGACGCGCATCTTCACTTTGCACGCTCGGACCGCTGGACATATAGATGTGTTCTTCCATGTGCTTGGTAAACTGCTAGCTTTGGACAAAATCTTCCATTTGATCCATCGGCCCGACTTTCTCATCGAGCATCTCCAGCTTCGTCATATAATCTAGGCGATAGTGAGAAAGTCGATTGCTTGCGTCAGCTGCAGAGCAAATAATATCTACCTTGATTTGCCACCATCTGATACGGGTTCACGATGTACGGGTCTCTTCCGTCGGGGATGCAGCTGGAAGTCTTTGCCGTAACTATTGTAAGTGAAGCGAACCTTCCGCTCCTGTTCGATGCGCATCGTTCAGCATCCAAATTCAGCAGAACTTGCTTGTTGTCTGCGTGTATGAGTTTCGCAGATGACAGACGTGCTTCACTTTGGCGCGGGAAGTATTTGTTGCCAAGTCCTGTCAGCTTCTTGATCAGTCGTTCAGCTTCGCCGGAAAGAGTGCGGGAAAAAGGACGCTGTCGATCAGCATCCTCAGTTCCGCATTGTCAAATGAGCGCGATTTAAGGAAGATACCGCCACGCGGAAAATATCACTACCCCCATATTCTTATGAGCATAAGATTATTCTTGACCGTCTGCCGCGTGCATGGAACGCCATAGTTTTCTCCAACAATTTCCACGATTTTCTGTTGCGTCAAGCGGTGATCCTGTCCGTATATTGCTCCAAGACCTCCAAAATCATCATATTTAGAACCTTCGTCCTGCAGCGACAAGAGTACTATTATGCTCACCTCACTGAAAAGGCAGCTCCTTTCACAATCCGGTATACGTCGATTCCTGTTATTTTTGTCGAGGCGATTTTTCTGCTGAGTCGAGAGAAGTCCATCCAGTTCAGCATCGTTGGCATGGATGTCAAAACCGCATTCGCCCTCCTTGTAAAAGCGAAGTAGGAATACTCCAGCCATTTCGCCCCATCTGCTTGCCTCGAGATATACAATGCGCGTGTACTGCAGCATCAAACGCTTTGGGGGAAAGATGACCTCCTGAACCACCATTCCGTCCATAATCACGGGATACCCGCTGATGTCGAGCATGGGACTGGCACTCTTATCCGGCTCATCATCGTACATATTATACTAGCTCAAATGCCCCCTCATAGCTGTTCCTTTTTCCAACCTCAGGTGCACTCGTTTCGCACAAAATAGCGGAGTAATCGTGCGGATACCGATGCCTTCAATGGAGTCGAGCTTGATCCGATCCTCTCCAAACCGGATAAATGAATGTTCTTTTCTGTTCATCGTGATTTCTCCTTCATAAAGTAGAAAACCAAGGACGGTATATCTCAGTCCCACAAGTCGCGAAATATTTGGCAAAGAAATCAGTGCTGTGCTACAATTGTTTGATAATTGGATTATAGCATATTCAATGTAAAAATTTTTACCTTTTTGAGATTTTTCAAAAACATTTCGATGTTCCCAATTCCATACGCTAACGTCCGCTCCATCCTGAAACAATACCGTCCCCCGTGTCCATGTCACGGTCACGCACTCCAGCATGCTTGCCCGCAGTCGTCTGTAGGGAATCTGCCGCATGAGGTTGTCTGGCCATACTCATCCCTCAACACCAATCTCAATCCAGCCAGAAAATAACAACCATCTCTCCGTCCGCCTTCACCACAATGCGATCAAGCAATCGCCCCATAGCTCCTCGTCAAACTCGGCCTGTTCACCATTGATGCCGCAGAGGGCATGAATCATAGCCCTCTGGGTTTCTCTTGCCGCCCCTCTCGGTGATTTGCTCGTCCAACTTCTCCAGCCCCTGCTTTTCCAGATAGCGTGCGCGAATCTCCTTCTCCTGTTTCAGATACGCCGTCTGATTCTGTGCCACTCGAGCATTCTCACGAATCAGCGTTTCAAGACGTTTTGCCAAGATGCCAAGTTCCTGCTCTACGCTATCGCGTTCCTCCAACAGCTCCCCCGTTTGGCAAACGCTGTCAATCAGGGGCTCGGAGGTTCCGCAATTACGTTCTCTTTGGCTTCCACCAAAAGAGTTCAGTTCCTCGACGAAAGTCTGTTTGATTTCCTCCTCTGTCAGATGCCGTGTGCTGCATGCTTGCCTTTGTGGGCATATGCTGTTGCAGCGGTAGATGACCTGCGATGCTGTCCGTAGGTGCCATACATCAGCCCCGTACCAGCCGCCGCAGCAGCCGCGATTGATTTTTGTTCGCGAAGATGCTCACGCCGCTGTGCACGCCGCCGTTTTCCGTGCCGTGATTTCTGTCTGCACAAAGTCGAGATAAGTCGGGCGGGATAATCGAGATCGTGGTGCTCCTCCATCCAGTACTGCGGAATCTCACCCGTGTTCTTCCGTCGCGTCTTATCGAGGGAAATCTGACGTATACCCTTTCTGGATCAATGCCATCGCCACGGTACTTCGTTGCTGGTAAGAATGGAGTACACTGTGAGATGTACCATCTATCTTTTTCAGACGGGACGTTTGATGCCTTTTCTCCAGTTCTTTGGTAATGGCGTAGAAGGATCGCCCGCCAAGGAAGAGGTTGTAGATAAGCTTCACCACTTGTGCCTGTTCCTCGTTGATTTTGAAATCCTTGTCACGTAGCCGAGGAATGCACTGTAGCCGACACTGGTCTTGCCCTCGGCGAACTCAAGCGCTGCTTGCCCATGTGGTGTTCTCCGAGATGCTGCGCTCTCCTGAGCGAGGCTCGACATAATCGTGATCAGAGTTCCGTCTGACCCCTGATATTGATACAATCTAACGATGCACCCCCTATACCCGATTAACGATGCACCTGCACATTCCCCTGCCTACCGTTAAGTGAGTATACGCCGAAAAACCAGTTTATGCGGATTTTGGCGATGGCGAAAGTGCATTTGCACTCACGTCAAGATTTTGGACACCCTGTGAGCAAAAATTGGACACGAAAACCTGAAAATAAATCTGTGCACGGACGCCTCATGCTCTATCGAAATATTTTTCTTGAAAAATGTATTGATTCATGTTATCATCACTCCAATTTAGACTTGAAAGAGGATGTTATATGAAAAAGCACGACCTTACGAAAGATTACTCGCTGGATGACGCTTGGCATTTCACTGCAGCTGGCTCTACTTTTGCCGCCGACATCGTCACCGACGCCTCCGCTCGAGGCGCGAAAGCGTCCCTATGTGACGGAGACGGCAAACGGATTCTCTCGTACAGATCGCACGCCCCGACGGCAATGATGTCTCCGTGAACCACTACGAGGTATCTAGCGTCCCGGAGCGTGGTGCCATCCTCAACAATGCCTTTCTCTTTCGAATACACAGCTTGCCGGATATATCGAGGAATCGAATCTCAGCGAGGCCCCGCCCGCATCATCGTGAACGAGGTCGCGAGCGACCGTCCCTCGGAGCTGCGCGGCTTCCTCGAAGTAGTGGGCACAAAAGCCGACGTCACCGTGCAAAATCCAAATGGGATTTACGCCGATGGTGCTCAGCTTTTTGAATACCTCGTGCCATTCTGCCAGCAGGCCGCACGGAGCGCGATACGCAGGCGGCTATATGGGGCTTCGCATCGAGGACGGCAGGGCGTCGCATCACGGGCAAGGGCTTGATGCTCGCGAGTGCGGACAGTGCCGGATCATGCCCGTGCCGTGACGTGGAATGCAGGACTCTGGGCGAGATCGTGCAAAGATCGTCGCGGACAAAACAGCATCGCAAAGGACGCAGCATCTCCCCATCACCTCCAGAAACAACGATCCACTGCCCCGCAGTACGCCAGTGATCTCGCGGACACTGGCGGGATGTGGGCTAAACCGTATCACGATGGTCGGCACGGAAAAAGGGCCGGTGTCAATCTCAGTGGACAGCTTTCCGCCACGCATGCCGATCTCTCTGGATGTGAATGGCAACCCCAAGACCTGCAGGCTCACTCTGCAGTGACGGAGATGTTGCCGTACATGCTGACAGAGACTGAGCACGAATCTGTTATCTATGGAGGACAGAATATCCCATCCGTGCAAAAAGAACTGACCAACAAAAGCGGTGGCAGAATCTATGGCGATACCGTTACCATCCATGCCGGAGAGCATCACGAACGAGACGGATGCTGCCTTTGAGGCACGACTTGCCACAGAGGTTCCACACCTTTCGCAGCGTGCCGCAGAGGTCGAAGCCGCACATCAAACATTCCCGCGCAAACGGAGCATCCCTCTCATCGATTTCTCTCCTCCTACCGCGCTCGAAATCGGACGGGCAGAAGCTGCCTACGATATGCAGCAACGTGTCGTAGATGGCATCAAGGATGAACTCCGCCCATCCTGCAGGTGTCATTGCCGCACACGTCAGCTCGACGTTACTGCCAGCACGATCCAAAAATACTGGGAACGCCCTGCTCTACCCAGTGGGGACATTGCTCTTACCGCAGAAGAGACGCTCAAAAACAGCGGCGCACGCATCGAGGGCACAGGGAAGTGTCTCCATCACATCACCAAAGATAGAGAATGAGAACGCAGCCTTTGCGGCAAAGCGAACCATCACAAGCGCAGTAGTGAATCCCACCAAAATCCGTATTGACGAGCCGGGACACCGTGAACAGGGGCAGGCTTTTCCTGCGGGAGAGTTCACCAAAATAAACAGCGGCTAGGGTGGAGCATACCATAGTCAAGTCTCTCCAAAGCCCATCTACGAGCACGCCGCCTATGAGGAGATCAAACAGCCCACTCCTGCTGAAATCGCCGCAGGAGAAGCACCCGTTCCCGCAGAACTTGTCGGCACACTCTCCCCGAACTACGACTATGACGATCCCATCTTCAAGGAACTTGGCGTTGCGTCTATGTCCTCTCCCCGTCCTGCACTCGGAGATCCCGCGCGCGCTGCATGGGATGCACAGTACCGCATCATCCTTGATACGCTGAACACGAAGATTGATGCCTACAATGCGGAAGCAGAAGCATATAATCGCCGTGTGGCACAGGCGGCAGGACAAAAGATATACCTCCTGACATTCATCGAGACGGCAAATGTGCATTCCGCCGAGACGGTCACCTCCTCCCTGCCCGCCGCAATCCGTGCCGGAAACAATGTTACACTTCACGGTGACGCAGCGAACACGGACAGCACCATCAGTGCCGGCGAGACGCTCCGCACAGACGGTGCGCTCACCGAAAACGCACATCAGCAGCAGGAGCAGGCCGTCACCATTGGGACAACACAAGGGAGCTATACAGCACGAAGAAACTGGCTCCATAAAGGAAAAGTACGGAAATATCACGGAACATCCTTATGACACCAGAGACCATTCGCAGCAATCCCACGTCCATCGGTGTCAGCCGCGTGGAGGAAAACGCTGCCACTGAGACCATTGAGAGCGGACAGCGACGGCGCATCGCTAAAACACACTCTCCCCCTTCGGACTTACTTCCGCTGCACAGACGGCAGATACTTCCGCAGGAGAATCACCATCTCCCGAACACATTTCCCTCAGCGCCCTCTACCGCGTCCATCCCGAGAGCACGGCAAAGTATCTTGTCGAAACCGATCCTGCCTTTACCGACCGGAAGAAATTCCTCTCCTCCGACTACATGTACAACAGGCTCAATGGGATCCCGACAAAATCCCCAAACGCATCGGCGACGGGTTCTACGAACAGCAGCTTCTCGCTGACCAAATCCTAAAACAAACAGGAAAACGTCATCTTGACAGCTATACCGACGATGAAACCGCATTCAAGGCACTTATGGATGCGGGTATTACGTATGCAAAGGAGATGAATCTCTCTCCCGGCATCAAGCTCTCCAAAGAACAGATCGCAGCCCCTCACCTCGGATATGGTCTGGCTCGAAGAGCGTGAGGTCTATGTAAACGGCAAGAAGGAACGTGCCGTCTATCCCGTCCTCTACACAAAGAACACACAGGGACTTCGTCTCACCAAAGGCGGCAGTCTCATCTCAGCTCGAAACATCATCGTCGAGACGAAAGATGCAATAAAGAACGCCGGCACGCTCTATGGAGAGAACATCCTCGTAAACGCAGGCGAGATCGAAAACACGGGACTCATCCGTGCAAAAAACATCGGGCTGACATCCGCACATGACATTAACGTACGTGGTTCTGTTATCGGCGACAAGAAGGTTATCCTTGATGCAAAGAACAACATCTCGGCAAAGAGCACAACCGAGCGTCTTGCCCATCAGGATGTACTGAATACGACCGCCGGGATCGCCGTCAAAGGGGCGATGAGGGCGTTCTTGTTGTGAGCGCAGGAAAGAACATTGCTCTTGCAGGAGCGACACTTGCCCGCACTCGGCAAAAACGGCAGCGTCCTTCTCTCGGCAGGAGAAAAATATCTCCCTTGACACTAAGAAACCCAAAGCGAGAAGGATATGACGGCAAATGCGGAGAATTATCTTCGTACAAAAGCGCGATACGGAACTCGCTGCAGAGATTCGTGCAGATGGGAACGTTTCGATTGCCGCAGGAAATGACCTTACCGCCAGAGCTGCGACCATCGAGAGCAAAAAGCGGCACAGCTCTTTCCGCCGGAAATGACATCTCCCTCACAGAAGGACGGAAATATCCGAGGATCACTATGGCATTCAGTACAAGGAGAGCAGACTTCTCTCCACCAAGACCACAACCATCCGTACGGATACGGAATCTGATACTGCGATCACGAGCAAAGTCACGGGGAAGAATGTCAGCATCACGGCAAAACGCGACTCCTTTACGGCGGCAGATATCGCTGCGGATCACGATGTAACTGTCACGGCGGGACGGAATGTCTCTGCCGCCTCAGCGGATAACTATGCCCATACGGAGCATTTCAAATCGGTCAAGAAGTCCGGGATATTCGGCTCTGGCGGCGTCTCTGGCTTTACCATCGGCACACAGCAGACCAAGACCACACAGGACAGTGACGGCCTCACCCGGCAGGGGACGAATATCGCGGCTCTTGGTGGAAATGTCTCCATCTCTGCCGGAGAGAACGCACATATCTCATCAAGCAATATCCTTGCAGATAAAGACGCAAACCATCTCAGCAAAAGAAACCGTCATCGATGGCAAGGACAACATCTACCGCGAGAGCATCACACAGGAAAGCAAGACGACAGGGCTTACCGTCAGCTTCAGTCACGGACTCCTCGATCTCGGACAGTCGCTCTATGCACCGATCAGCCGCATGGGCGAGGTACAGGACGACCGCCTCAAAAGCGGCCTCACGCATTACAGGCAAGACGTCTCATCCGCGAGAAATTCGGCAAGGGAAAGAATCCTCTCAAAGGGCAGACCTTCTCCTTTGACATCAGTTTCTGAACGAGCAAATCCTACAGCCGTATGGGAGAATACAACAACCGAATATGCGGGAAGCCGCATCGCCCTCGGGCAGGAATACAAACATCACCGCAGGAGAGCGTGCCCTCACCGTCACGGGCAGTGCCGTCACGGGAAATAACGTCTCCCTCAGTGCTAAGGGGAATGTGCGCCTAGAAGCGGCGAGAATCAAGCATCACCACAACCGAGAACAACTAGCTCTGCAAGCATCGGTGCATCCTCTACCCTGTCGGGACTGACAGATATCAGCATCAATGCAAACAAAGGCAATGGTGACAGCAAAGAATCTGTACCTCCTACTCCCGCCTCGTCTCTGCTAAGAACGACCTCAGCCTCACCTCGGCAAGGACATGGACATCATGGGAGCAAGGCACAGGCGAGAAGATCACAGCACAGGTCGATGGAATCTGAACATCGAAACCTTGCAGGAGAAAGAAACCTACGAGGAAGACAACCACTTACAGGCTTTTGGTGATCCCGTGGAACGTCAACCAAACAAAAAGGAAACGACGGACGCCAACGGGGATACGAAGATAGAAACGCTTGTTCCTTCTCCAAGCCCACATTCAGCGGATCTTGGAACAAAGGAAAATATCGACCTCACCACCGCAGCGCACGCGATCAGGCAGGATTCTTTGCCGAGCAAAAGGCTTTGATATCTACGTCGAAAAAGAATACCGACCCTCAAGGGCGGCATCATGGCGTGAAGCGTCTCCGAAAAGAACAAACTCACGACGGGAACGCTTACATTCAGTGACCTAGAAAAACGCCGCGTCTTTACAAAGTCAGCGATAAAGGCGTATCCTCCATGTAGGCGGCAATGTAAAACCGGGAGACAAGGGCCTTTACCGGCAATCCATATGCCGATCCATGGATCTGCATCAAGCGTAACGAAATCTGCCGTATCGTCGGGAGCCATCGAAATACTCCGACGTCCCATACAGGATTTGGCGGGGCTTTCGCAATACAGACAATGCACAGAAACCCTTAGAGAAAATCTTTGATAAAAGATAAAAATCCTCGAACAGCAAGAAGCGGCAGAACTCTTTTATGAACTAGCGAATCGAACCGTTGGTGATATTGCTGAGAGAATGCACTGGAAAGAAGGAGACCCCAGAAAAATCTTCCTGAAAGGCCTTACTGCCGGTATCATGAACAGAATTGCCGGAGGCAGTTTTGGCAAAGGCATGACCGCAGGCGCCGTCAATGAACTGCTCATAGCGAGACTGCTCTCATGGCAGGATGCTCATGGACACCCCATCATCCCCACGGAACTCCCGTAGGGATTTCTATGTGCAGGAAATGGCAATCGACGGAACAGAAGGCGCTGTCATTGCACAGAGCGGAACGAAACATAATATATTTGAGCATCTTGAAGATTTTCTTGATGAGCAAGAAAGGGAAGCTTTTCTAAAAGCTGTAGAAGCATGTGGAGGAGATGAATATGAGGTAGCACAAGTCTTTGAGCAAGGGGGCTATTTACAGCGGGCACTTAGCCGTATTGGAAAAACACCAACTCCGGGATACGAATATAAGCCTGTTATCTATACAAAAGCAGATGGTACAAAATTTGTTAGAATCGTTGAAGTAGAAAAGAACGCCTCTACGAAAACTCCAGATGAGGATGGGTTTACTAGAACCAAAATTATTGATGATAAAAATCCTAATCACACTGGAAGAGCGAATACACTGGGGAAGGTGGCAACATAATCCACGGATCGCAGAGAACCCAAAGGAAGACACAGAACAAGAACATTCGGATGAAGACAATACCGCAACGACAATCCAAAAGAATGATGTAAACAACAAGGATAGTAAGGGTAACCGATCAAATGATAAACAGGGTGAGAAGACTCGTGGGAATAGCACAGAAACCACAGGGAAAACTGAAGGACACTCTAAAAAGAAAAACACAGATCCAAATAGAGAGAGACGTTGAATTAGGTAACAATAGAATAGAGACTTTAAATTTGGGGAGATTTACCTGTTACACTATTAAATAAACAGGCAGATAGTCTTGCAAAGGAGTATAGAAGCCTACAAAAAGAAATCCTGCGTATGTAGTGAAACAGGGGCGTCTGACAAAAGTAGGTGTGTAAGTCCACTGAGCTTATTTATGATACTTATCAAGATGCCCAAAAGTATAATGGAGGGAAGTTTGTCGGCGCTGTAGCGATAAACGGTGCTCTTTTGCGTTTACATTGGTGGTCGATAACGCCTTAGTAGGGAACTGGAGTTGGGGCGCTTGTCCGTCCCTATTGCTAATAGTAGTATCGCAATACTACAAATTCTACAAAAGAGTTTTTATTGGGAGATACTAATAAAAACAAGGAGAAATTGATGGAACTCTGCATTAGACGTATTTTTCCCTCATAGTAGGAGGATTATCTTTTAGGAATTTATATAATCGGCATATTGATTGAAATATAAAGATGAGCGAGGATATCTTATAAATGTTTGGATATTCTTCATCAACTATCCAATCATGTTTTTATCTTATGGATAGATGGTCTTTTTGCAAATGACGAACAATATGCTGAAGGTTTTTCTGCCAAGCATGATGTGTTTTAGTTTTAATCTTCTATGTCATATCTTTCTTTAATGCAAAAATCATTGCAATGGAACATGGCGCACAGAGCAACTGGCCTCCATCAATCTTATTCTTTTGCAACGAAAAGCATAAGGAGATATCAAATCGTTGCAACGTTTTCTTCCTTGGTGGGTGCTTTGGGGGATGCTGTATGTATCTCAAAATTATTGAGAATAATTATAATATCTGCGGGAGATGGCTACAGGTAATTAAAACACCGACCCTCAAGGGTGCTGTCATTGCGCGAGGCGACACCCGACAAGAACGCACCTCACAACGGGAACGCTTACCCATGGGGACATAGAGAACAGCGCTCCCTACAGCGCAGGCAGTATAGGGCCTTCGCACCGTAAATTGCAAAACGGCGCGTACGGCGCAGGAGAAGGCCACTAACATGAAAGGGGCTGACGCCCGTCCTTTCCGTCCCTCGCGAGAGGCGATGCAGCGAGCATAACCAAAGCCGCCATCGCCCCGGGCAGTATTGACGTGCGCGAAAAACCCGAACCAAGACCTCCGCACTCAATAGAGACACGAGCAATGCGCTGAACGAACTCGGGAGAATCTTTGACAAAAAGAAAATAGAAGAACAGCAGGAGCTTGCTGCGGTATTCTGGTGAGGAGGCATTCCGTCTCGCTCACAACTTGAAGGACGATGGCAGCGGACGCAAGATCGCCATTCATATCGCTATTGGCGGCATCATGAGTGCGATCACAGGCGCCGGCTTCGCTTCAGGTGCCATCGGCGCAGGACTCAACGAGGCACTCATTAATAACCTAAAGGGACTAGACCCCGGTACGGCTCAGATTATCAGTTCAATTGTTGGTGCTGCTGCCGCAAAGGCTGTTGGTGGAAGTGCCACTGCAGGCGCGTCTGCGGCAGCAAGTGGGACGAAGTGGAACTGGTTAGGAAAGGAACAATATAATTTTGTTGACGAACTAAGTTCGTTGGATGCGAAAGATGAGGAAGAACTCATCGATATTATTGCAAGATATGCGGCATTGAGTAATTTCAAAGCACAACACGGTCTAACAGGTGAGGGAGATGATGAGCGAATTACAGCCTCACTATATCCAATATTGAGAGATTTGATTCCTGAAAGGTATAGAGATGAATGGTTAGATAAAAGGATTAAACATACACTAAATGCAATCGTTTGCATGGATGAACGAACGTATAGAAAGGCGAATGAATATCGCTCTTTAATAGAGCGTGGCAAACCCCTTTTGGAGAATACTCTTCTTCCAAAGAGCTCAATATGTATTAGATGGCGTAATGGCCAAACAAAAAAAGCAGACACCGTATATACCCCCAGATCTTCAAATGATATAAACGAAATAAATACTCCAGACAGGATATTAGGTAAGCTTTATGACGTTGCTTCTGATTTACCGATAGCGAGAGAAAAGACCCCTCTTGCACGTGAACTATACAGGCATTCATATGAAGGAAAGGGAGAAACGCTATATTATAAAGCTGATTCTGAAATGAGTTCCTTGATAACGAATGGAAACTCCTTTCACGAACAAGTAAAGGAAATAGGAAATAAAATTCCATTAGGAGAAACACGAGATTATGCCATAAGCATAGGGCCAAAGGAGGACGATAGCGATGATTTTCATATGGGGCCCGGTAAAGGTTCTCTAAAGCTAAGAATAACCAGAATTAGTGAAAATTCAGTACATGTAGAAGGAATATTTCAAGACTATTACAATTTTGATTATTGGGGTGAGCTAAACCCTAAAGCCTTAATAAATGATGGTGCTCATAGATTGCAAAAGGCTGGGATACTGACCCATATGAATGGTATTCTGACATCGACATTGATATAACATCTAAAGAGAGGAATAAGATGAAAAAAATCAAATATTTAATTTTCTTATGTTTCTCTGTTTTTAGCCTTCTTATGGATTATTCATATCTTTTTATTCTCCTTATTTACGATCTGTTCATCATAGATCAATTTCCTAAGGATTTCAAATAACAGATGGAAAAAGAAGGTGCGTTAATGGATTTTAGAATAAAAATCCGTCTATTCAAAATGAAAAACATGATAGAAGAAACGGTTTATACATACGAAAAAACAATGGGAAATTGTAGTGATGGGTAAACATGGCTTTTTGGATAATTAATTATGTTGATGGTGATATCATTTTATTCTAACGAAGATTTTACAAAAAGGGAGGTGGATGGTATCAACAGCTATGTTGACATATACAGCCATTACCGAGATAATTACTCGAGATAAATACACGCCTCTATTGCTCGATTTAAAATAGCATGTTATGACAAAAATAGCAAAACAAAATATATATATAAAAGCCAGATGAAAGTTCTTTCTGAATATTCCGACTTAACTAATGAAGAACAGGAAATATATCAAAAGATTAAGATCTCCAACTTATAAAAACACGTCCCCTAAGAGATATGGTTTTTATTTCAGCCATTTGACTATTTATTTAGATAATCATTAACGTGTATTTACGAATATAACTGCATATACCAAAGAAGATAGATATGTGATGCTTAGTGTAAAAACCTCATTTTTACGGATAAGCACGTTCTAGAAAAACACAATGTCCTAAAAAGATGGTGACTCCACTTGAAAACACTCAAACGCCCCTCTTTACTTCTCATAGTCCCTCCCTCCTCCTCTGCCGTCCCAGTTATCGCCGCCCCTGCCCAGCAGGAGCAGCTCGACCAGTCGCGAGCGCAGGAGGAGGCACGGCAGGAGCGTCTCGGTGAGGAGCGTGCGGAGGTCGTTAGCCGCCCCTCCCTTCTCTGATCTTCCCGTAGATGAAAGCGTTCGTTTCCACATCTCTCAGATCACGATTGAGAACCAAGTGGAGCGATTCCACTTCCTCGAACGTATCGCTCGCCCCTATAAGGATAAGGAGCTGTCTCTCAGCGACATCAACAAGCTCATCCATGCGATGAATCAGTCCCTCATGGCTCGTGGCTTCTCCACGAGCCGTATTGCTGTCCCGGAACAAAATCTCCTCCGGAGAACTTCGTCTCGTTCTGCAGATTGGATATATTGGCACGGTTCGTTTCGCTGAGGGCAGTGATAATCTCTACTGGAAGAATCTCTTTCCCTTCCACGAGGGAGATATCCTCAACGTACGTGACATCGAGCAGGGCATTGAACAGGCGAAGCGTCTTCCCTCTCAGGATATCTCCGTTCAGCTCCTTCCCTCGGATCAGCCGCAGCGGACGGACGTGGTACTCACGGTAAAACGGGAAAGAATTTCTACGGCACAATCTCCGTGGACGACTCGGGGCTTGAGGATACGGGAAAGCTCCAATGGTATACCTCCCTCGGTATCGATCAACCTTTTCACAAGAATGATATGCTCCGCATCGGCCTGAATCTCGATGGTGCTCGCGACGGGTATGAGAAAGGAACACGCGGGCATAATATCAGTTATACCTATCCCTATGGGCGGGATACATTCTCGTTTTCCTATCAACGCTCAAAATATCATCAGACGATAGAGAGCATTCCCTATAACTTCATCAGTGCAGGCGATTCCAATATCACTACGTTGTCATGGGACTATGTTCTCCATCGCTCGGCTGCAATGAAGACGAGCATGGATATCCGTCTGCGAAAACGGAATTCACACAGTTTCTTGAACGGTGTTGAGCTGCCCATTCAAGCGATGCACCAAACGTCGATGGAGGTCGGCTTTGCTGAGCGGGCTCTATCTGCAGCGCGACACGCTCTATTTCCGCCTGGCGCACAGGTTCGGTCTCGGATGGCTTGGCGCACAGAAGGAGAAAACTTATCCCGATGCCCCTAAGACACTCTATCGGATGTGGCTGCTCGATGTAGATTTTGTGCATCCGTTCGAGTTCTGTCACCGTCCCGCAACATTTACAACATCCTTTCACGGACAGTATACGATGGATGATATGCGGCTCTACGGCGTGGATATGATCAGCATGGGGAATCGCTACTACGGTGCGCGGACTTTGACGGAGAAACAACACTGACGGAACAAACGGCTGGTATTTGCGAAATGAGCTTTCGACACGATTCCCGAAGCAAAAAGCAGAACCTATCTTGGGCTTGATGTCGGTGCTGTCCATGGATATGGAGCCGACTCTCATAACGGCATACACTGATGGGCGCAGTCAGTCGGACCCGATTGACCTACCGTCTCCTATGATGTCTTTGCGCGATGCCCATAAGATCCCTGAGGGATTCCACACGTCGGATGTGACGAGCGGATTCTCCTCGGGGTAAAAGTCTGAAATAGGTCTGATAGAGAGCACGCCCTCTTTTGTACACCAGTATGGCTTTTGCACTCACCTTTTAATCAGTATTCCACCTATTTCCAAAATGATTTAGGCAATATCATCCTTTATTTAGGATGGAGGAACCCTAAGAAATTAGCACCTTCATTAAGCAGTTAACCAACCCCTGTCCCTGCATACTTGCAAAGCAATTCATCAGCATCATGAAACATAGGTGTATTATTTGCTGATGGCAAATGGGTATAATTGGTTAGTTGGTTGATTGATATAGGTTGATTATTTGCATTACCTTGTGATTCCATGGAGATTCCCCTTTCAAAAGTTACACTATCAAAAGACCTGATAAGTCAAACATAAATGAAAAAGATATACCACATCACTAAACAACAAACTGAAAAATCAGACTATTGGATTTGCAGCACCAAAAATCTCGAAACTTTTTCCGTAAGCTGTCTATTGACTTCTAAAGCATTAACATAGATAGCAAACCGATTGTATATAAAAACATATAATCTGATTGCTGTAGGAATAAGTTAATAATTTTCTTCATATCCACTCCTTTTATACTACCGCCGAAGTTTCTATCACTGAATACATTTATATAGCGAGCGCACCAAACCTAAATGGAAAAGATAAAAGAACAACGCTAATAATCGAGCCCACTCTGTAAATATGGGCAATTTAACTATAGGTGAACATAACGGTATCATAGCATCAATTCATTAAATGCTGGGATGCCCATTTTCCAAAACCTTAGTAGAACTATTCAAAAAGTGTGATTAACGCTAATCCATTAAATCCGACTCAAACCCCAGCACGGCTTAAGCTCTCGCTCAGCTTCAACCGTTAATGTTTGCTTAGCAACTCTCTAATAAAACTTTATATTTTTCATCACCATTTCGGTCTTCCTGCATACTCAAGTCCACGATATTCCCTTCAGTATTCTATTCAATTGTCACACAACGATATCATTCTATAAAAGAGCATATTTTGTTCTATTATCATAGTATGTACTATGGTTGCTATTGTCAAGACTAAATTTTTTCGGTTTGTGAGGCTATCACACAATATGTGGAATTTTTACTTGTGTTCCATAATCGCCATATCGTCCCTATCTGTTAACAATAGCCAATACCTATACTCTAAGGAAATCTGCTCATCTAGGGTGTCAAAATCAAAACTTGCGAAAGTGCTCGTGAAACCAGTTCCCGTAAGCCTTCATAAACTCTCACATTTTTCCTTTTTAGAGTGTCTCAGGGGTGTCAAACGGTTTTGACCCTCTGCCAGTAGGTCGAGCTTCCATCAAACGAAGAATCGCTGAACATCGCAAAAACAAAATAACTTCCAGAGCAGAAAAACCTCTGAAAGCTCTTGTAAACTGCGGATTCACGCCGCATAGGAGCAATTACCTTTGTATCATTTTCACCCATAAAAACATCCTCCGCGCGTGTCGAACGTCCAGATGTTCTCTTTTTCAGCAAATCTTACGCCATTTTCCTTGAGCTTTTCGGACGTTTTGAGAGAGTTCACGGTGTTTCTTGCAAAGCGGCTGACGGACGTTGTGATGATAAGGTCAATCTTTCCTGCAAGAGCATCTCAATCATCTGGTTGAAGCCGTCACGCTTCTTTGTGTTAGTTCCATCATCCTTCGTCCGAATACATGCCGACGAAATCCCAGTCTGCACTGGCCTCGATGTAGTTCTTGTAATGCGCCATCTGCATCTCGTAACTGGAAGCCTGTTCTTCATGATCGGTCGAAACTCGGGCATATCCTGCCGTTCTGCGCCGCCTTGGTTCTGCCGTAACCTCAGAACGAAAGATTTTAGGGCTTGCAGGATTACCCGCACGGTCTTTGCCATCGGTATGCGCCTCTTCTTTGAGTGTGAAATATGACTTCATCATCGGATATGACAATTCGCTCGACGTTCTGCACAATCTTGCCCTCGTAGCCATCGTACCGAGCAAGGATTCTGCCGCTTCCTTTTGAGTTCGATTTGGGCAGCCGCTTTCAGTCGGCATTTTTCGTGCGCGGCTGACTGCAAGACCACGCCTTTAGTTCCCTTCTGTCCAAGCTATCGCGCTCACACTGCTGCCGCAGGAGGCGCAGTAGACTTTGTTCGTGAAGGATTGCGCCGCGGTGCCCGTGTGAGATTCGGGCAGTCTTTTTATGCGCCCGCTGACGAGATGGAAGTCGATTCGATCACCATGAATCACGATCTTTGACACCTTATGCCCTAGCGGCAAACAGCCCTGCGCCCTTTTAGATTTCGATGTTCTCGATTCCTACACGCCTCTATCAGCTCCTCTGTTCTTAGATTGTAAATTCGTTGCAAAAATAGATTCCAGCCGTCGAGCTGACGAATGGAATCCTTTTTCCTTAATCATCCTTTTGATTTTTACAGCAACGTCAGAAGCCCCTATGCACCAGCATCTCCGATACGCGTTTCTGTGATACGACAGTCGATGTCGTAGAATCGACGAAGATTCTCCTCAGTAAGCAGGCTTTCGTCGGTCCAAAGAGATGCTCCCCACGTCTCATGCGAGCAGGCTTTTTGTCAGAGATCTTGAGCGCATTCTCAGGCGAGTGTGTATTCAGCGACAATGGTCGCGCTGCTCGGCTGATAGCTTTCTTCAGCAGGCGCAAGACAATCATCTGGTTATGAAAGTCCAGATGCCTCCGGCTCATCGAGAATGACTCAGCTCTGGCTCGACAGCAAGTGCACGGGCGATGTAGACCATCTGCAGCTGTCCGCCGCTGAGTGCGGTCGCCGCACGATCCGCAAGCGGCAGAATGCCGACCATATCGAGTAACTCAGCAACACGTGCACGGTCTGTCGCCGCAGGTGTTCGAATAGGCCAACGCGACGCGCACGCCCCATCATGACCATCTCAAAGACCGTATAGGGAAAGCGGGGCATGGCCCTGGGGCACAGTAGCCGATCACATCACTGACGACAGCAGGATCGGGGCGTTTGCCGCCCACCAGACACCCCCGTGCGTCCACGACAGAATGCCGAGCAGGCAGCGCAGAAACGTCGCCCTGCCGATTCCGTTGCGTCCCAGAATGGTGAGGATTTCACCCGCTGCGAGAGAGAAGGATAGATCGAGAACAGTCTCGTTTCTGCCGTCGTAGGAGAAGGCGGCCTGTTTTACCGTCAATCATGCGACCAATCCCCTGTTTTTCCCCTGTATGCGCTTCCAGCAGGAAGGCAAAAGGGCGCGCTGAGGAGTGCGGTGAGGATGCTGATGGGCAGCTCTGCCGCGAGGAGACTCACGCGACAGATATCGACGAGCGCGAGAAAGATTGCCCCGTGAAGCATGTGGCAGAAGACGCGCATGATCGACGCCAACCACCCGACGACATATATGTGGAAATGACGAGCCCGACCCATCCGACAATACCGCAGGCCATCACCGAGAGCGCAGTAAGAACCGTTGCCGCGACAATGGAAATGTTGCGGATGCGCACAGGATTCACACCAAGACTGCGTGCCTCCTCCTCGCCGAGCGAAAGGATGTTGATACGCCAGCGGATTGCGATCAGAGCGCTCCGGCGGCAATCATCGGCAGCCCAATGATCTGAATTTTATCAAAGTCCGCCTTGCCAAGGCTGCCCATGAGCCAGTATGTAATGGCCGGCAGCTTGTCATAAGGGTCGGCAGTGTATTTTACGAGCGAGATGAATGCAGAGAAGATCGACGAGATGATGATGCCCGAGAGCACGAGCGACATCATCGAGACAGAGCCGCGGCTGCGTGAGAAGTAGTACGCGAGCCCGACACTCGCCATGCCGCAGACGAAGGCCATGATCGAGGTTCCCGTGCCTGTCCCCAGAGGAGTATACCAAGCACTGCACCGAACCCAGCACCGCTCGAAACACCAAGCACATCGGGGCTGACGAGCGGATTGCGGAAAATGCCTTGGTAGACTGCCCCAGAGAGTGAAAGCCCTGCGCCAACGAGCATAGCGAGGAGTGTTCGCGGCAGACGCAGCTCGAGAACGACGGTCGACGCCATGTCTGTCCCGGCATCACCTCTAACCGCACGCATCAGAATGTCACAGACAGCTGCCGGTTCGATAGCAAAGCGCCCCGCTGCAAGAGAAAGAAAGAACACAGCGATGAGAAGCACCGCCATGATCGTCCAGAGAACTGCATTGCTTTGTTTCATAGGGCGGCTCACTCGTGCAGAATCATCTTGAGATCGGCATCCGTCAGCGTGTATGAGAAGAATTTTTCATAGAAGCCGCGCAGATCATCCCTCAGACGGTAATCATCAAACACATCCGGATGCAGTTTCTGCGCAATCCACTTGATCATCAACGGCGTCTCGACGCAAGGGGCATCCCAACGATATAGACCAATCGGAGCCTTGTAAACATGTCCTTCGCGCACCGCCTTGATGTTCTTCCAGTTTTGCCCCTCAAGTTTATCCTCGAATAAATCGACTGGCTGAATCGAATCAAAATTACTGAGGATAATGACATCGGGATCCCATGCCGCAATCTGCTCCATCGTGACAGGTGTCCACCGCCCCTTCACATCCTTTGCGACGTTCACACCACCCGCCGTCTCGATCATCATCGTGCTGACGGTTCCGCCCGCCGCGACCTTGAGATCCCGATCGCGAAGATAGAGCACCTTCTGGCTTTGCTTTGCCTTCGAGTGCCGCTTTTTTCGTCTCAAAATACGCCATAATATTTTGCTGAAATCGCACAAGCTCCTCGGCGCGTTCCTCCTTGCCGAATACCTGCTCGATGACACGGATGCCCTGCTGGACATCCTCCAATGTGCCGTACTTCAGTGCAATCGCGGGGATCTTTTAGTTTCTCGAGCTGTGCGATCTCATCCTCCTGATAGTTCCAGACGATGATGGCACTCGGGTTCAGCTTTGCCAAGTTCCTCCATGTTGATAGCGAAATCCTGTCCGACAAAATCTCGTTGCGGCATTCGCCATCCCTGGTGCAAGCACCTTAAGCATGGATTTCTCATATGACGCCTTTGCTGACGGATGCATGCCTGCGATACGATCTGCCGAACCGTCCACCGCAAAAGGCAACAGATGCCCACGGGATCGGCAAGACGGCGATGCTCTTGACCTCTCCCTGCAAATGTACCTCACGTCCAGTCGTATCCGTCACGACCCGCTCCTCCTGGGCACGGACGTCTGCTGGGATCCGCATCCTGCGAACACAGAGCAAAAGAAGCAACAGTCCTACGAAGAGACCGAATGAAAAACGATGTATCATCATGTCCTCCTATTTCTACCTACACCAATCAATTGACGGAAATGTTATCATAGTTTTTGATTGAATGCAATCGAATAGACTGGAAATAATCCTTCAATATTTTTAATGATTATTGTTTCAGAAACCTCTCTAATGCCGAAGTGAAGTTCGCGCCCAGTACACCGCTTCCCTCTCCCGCGGCATCTCTGCCAGAGAGCAGACCCAACGGCAGCGGAACGAGGTATTTCTCCCCCATTGCAGGAACCAGCGCAGGATCGGCAACGACAGCATCCGCCACATCCCATGCGGACTGCAGGTCTGCCGCCGTACGAAAGACGAGCACGTCAGTCTCAGCCGCCTGTCGATACAGTGCCGCCGTCTCCTCGTCCCACGCATAGGCTGCGCTGTGGATATTGAAAAACCCATATGTACGAAGCAGACAAGAAATAGCTGCGGCAGCAATCGGATCGGTGATGATGAGAACTTTATCCATACGTACATCTTTCACTGGCTGCCCCACACCGGTATCCTCTAGGGGCAAATCAAGCGCCGCAGTGATCTCAGCCCGCCATCCAGCCCAACCTATATCCCCAAGCGGCAGGCTGTGGACAACAGGCACACCGTATTCTCTCTGTAACCATGCCGCTGCAGACACACCGACAGCAGATACCAACCAGCAAAGCGCAGGACGTTCGGTCAGGGCATCGCGCCCTACAATGCGCACATTGCAGCCGCACGCGGTCAGAAAAGCAGTCGGGGGATTCAGCTGAGCTATATCGCCAAACAGCAGCGGGCTGTACCCGAGAATAAAGACGGTCCGCCCCTCCTCCAGCCATCCGTTGGACGCTTCCTGCACAAGACGAAGTGTCGCCTCTGCAGTGCCGAACACGGCATCATGAAAACCGTCCGTTGGTGATGCACATGCGTGGCAGCCATGCTCCTCCGCCGCCTGCAGAACAGGTGTGGTCTCCATCGCCATAAACGCGGGCACCGGTGAGCTGAGGAGATGTACCGTGCGGTATGCACCTGTTGCTGCAAGCGCTCCGGTCTCTGCTGCGGCGGTTTCCTCTATCCCGAAGATATAGTCCTCTGGTTTCGGGATGAGCGCATAGATATCGCTGCGCTCCGACATGAGATCCATGCGCACAAGCGCATTGCGACAGCCCGACGGCGTGACAAGGACATGTGCTGCGCCTTCTTCCTGCAGGAAATCCGACACGCCCTGCCGTATCACTCATCGGCGGTGGCAGCTGGGCTGGTGCCGTGATCACGCTATCTTCTGGCGGCAGCAGGCAAGAAGCTCCTCTACGGTCTCGTGCCGGATGCCGTCTGCCTTGCCAGCGGCCCGCGGAAGAAACATCGCACGATGCAGCCCGTCTCCGCAGAAAAGTGTGCGCTCGATGTCTGCAAAATCCGGACGTGTGAGGATGTCGAGACAAGAGAGATAGATCACGACCGTGCGTGCGCCAGGAAGGTGTGCGGCATCTGACACCGCATCCCGAATCGCTTCCTCTGCCGCCCCCAACACATAATCCTCTGCCTGCACGGCAGCATAGCGGAACCGCTCAGCGCTCCGATCTGCAGTGCGCGCCGGTAGATGGAGCGAAAACAGATGAGTGCCCTGCTGCAACGACGACGAGATCGCGTCGTGCCCACAGTCGGTCGAGGCTCGTATCAAAGTCTTTAATTTCCTCAGCGACGATTGGCTGCATCTCGTATCCTCCTTACAGTGCAGCAGTACCTCCCCACCCGAGAGTCCACTCTCCTACGCAAGGATTTTCAAGGAGAACCAGATTGATGGTCGTCTGTGTGCTCCGCAGTTTAATCATAAATGAAATGGGACATATAAAAAGTCGAACATACAAAATCGCTTCGGCAAAAGACCTTTGCCAAGACCAGTATATTCGACATTTATTCTACCATAAAACATCGTGCATTCAAATATCGAAATGCCAATCAACGCGGACATATCAAACTTGATGGTTCGACTCCTCCTACCTCTCTCTTGACAATAGGAGGAAGCGGTGCTATTCTTCCTCACGGAAGCCATCATCACGACAAACAGCATACGGATGAATCAGGTGTCACAAGACTCAATAGAGAAGCCGGAAGAGCCGGCGCGGTCCCGCCACTGTGTCAGTGAGCGAATCTGCAGAAAATCGTCACTGGGGAAACCTGGGAAGGCGCAGAGGAGCGATGAACTGGAGCCAGGAGAACTGCCTGATTGACGATCACCGTCTGACCTGCGAGTGACGGGAAGGGGATCTGTGTCTTGCGCTGGATCGATCCGCATCTTTGCGGTGACCTTTCGACGGCGGTTTTATGCGCTGTGACGCTGCACGCGGCAAGGCAAGGATATTTTGCGGTCTCTTCTCTCATTGACAGAAAGAGGCTGCTTTTATTTGCGAACGTTCAGGACGCAGAACTGCCCTTCCCGCTGGCCTCGGACGTATGCTCTGCAAACTTACAGCTTCCATGAGCGTCGCAGGAAATGCTTTCAGCAAAAGGGGACTGCGGCGGAGAACTCATATTTTTGATGGGGTGAAAACATGAACACGAAGAGAAGAAATGCACTCATCACGATCGGCGTCGGACTCATCCTATGGTTCCTGCCGGTTCTCGACGGAGTCACAGTACTCGCATGGCATTTGCTTGCGGTCTTTATCGCGACAGTGCTGGGCTTTATTCTGCATCCGCTGCCGATCGGTGCAGTGGCCTTCATCGCGATTTCCTTTTCCGCATGGGCAGGACTACTGAAGACGTCCGATGCCTTGGCAGGCTACGGCAACAGCACGATCTGGCTGATCGTCTGCGCGTTCCTCTATTCCCGCGGTTTCATCAAGAGCGGCCTCGGCAAACGTATCGCTTTCCGCATCATCGAAGCGATCGGCAAAGTGCGTTATCGCTCGGCTATGCCATTGCCCTGAGCGAGCTTGTGATCTCGCCCGCGACGCCCTCGGCCACAGCGCGCGGCGGCGGAATCCTCTATCCAATCGTGCGCTCCCTCGCGGAGGCACTGGGCTCAAAACCCGGTGAGAGCGCACGCCGCATCGGCACCTACCTCATGCAGGTCGGCTACCATACGGATGCAGTGACCTGCACGATGTTCGTGACCTCGATGGCGGGCAACCCGCTCTGCGTGGCGCTCGCCGAGAAGACACTGGGCGTCCATGTCACGTGGATGGGCTGAGCGAGCGCCGCCATTGTGCCGGGACCTCACTGCGCTCCTGCTCGTTCCCTATGTCATGATGAAGCTTTCGCCGCCCGAGCTCGTGCATATTCCCGACGCCAAGGGTCTGGCACAGCGCGAGCTTACCGAAATGGGTCCAATGAGCCTTGCGGAAAAGGGTCTTTCCGTCATCTTCGTAGTCTCTCTCGCACTCTGGGCAAGCTCCGGTCTCACGCACATCGACGCGACGCCCGTTGCCATGGGCGCAGTCTGCCTCGTGCTGATGCTCGACATCATCAACTGGCAGGATGTCATCCAGGAAAAGGGGCGCATGGGACGCAATGTTCTGGATGGGCTCTTTGATGACGCTCGCTTCGGCTCTTGCAAAATCGGGCATCATCACGTGGATCGCCAACGGTGCGGGCGCGGCGATTTCGTCACTCGGTTTTGATTGGGTCGTTTCCTGCCTCATCATCCTGATCTTCTATACCTACATCCACTACGCCTTCGCCAGTGTCACGGCACGCATCAGTGCCCTCTATGCGGCATTCATCGCCGTCAGTGTCAGCGTCGGTGCACCTCCCCTCCTGGTCGCCATCATCTTCGGCATCTTCGCCGATGTGCCGATCTCCCTCACGCATTACGGCAACGGCTGTGCCCCGATCTACTTTGGCGGAGGCTATGTCTCGCAAAAGCGAATGGTGGAAGAACGGCTTCATCATGACGACCATTACGACGCTGATCTACCTGACAATTGGCGCGGCATGGTGGAAAGTCTTGGGCCTTTGGTAAATAATAAATCAGTGGCAGCCCCCTACACGGGGGCTTTTTATTTGCCGTTTTCCCTCCCGTTTCCCGTAAACAGGACAACAAACTCTTTTAGACTCCATTGGTCTGTCATAATAGCCTCTTGTAACTGATTCTTGATATAATTCCAGAATAAGAAAAGTGATAACTCAGGATAGTGGAAAATGGCTAATGATTCTTTGCAAAACTACAAGAGATCCCAAACGCTAGGACGCGACTGGGATCTCCTGTAAAATCATTTTCTTCATGCCGATGTATGAACAGAGTTCCTATTTTATTTGAAGGGTTAACCTTCCTCAAACCGCGCATCCATGTTCTTGTAATGAAACGCAGACGCCCAAGCAACAAGTGGAAGTAGTATTGGATTGATTTCCATATTGATGTGATTCAAAAGACAACTTGCTCCAGCTTGTCGTATTGCTTCATCTGTAATTTTCTTGTCAGCCAACTTAAGGGCTGCATATCCTCGGCGCTTCATATAGTGAGTGTCGCTTCCATAAAATAACCAAAAGCTATGTCCCTCATCAGTAGTGGTCTGTTCACTAGCTGAAGGACGATTTTCCTGCTCGTTCTCCGTAAGTTTTTTCTCATAAGCATTTAGGATAAGATGAGCAGCGTCAAAGCTCAGGCGATGGTCAGCATCCATGACTTTGATGACAGTTTTCTCTTTTTCCGTCAGTTCATTCCATGGCTTCGAATATGCATCTCTTCTATAGGGTGAGCGCTTATGTTCCATGTGAGCTCCATAAAGGAAAACCTCCTTCCGCTCATCCGAACTCAACGGCATATAAGGAATATCCCGCAAAATGACATCACTGATTTTTATCCCCGCATTTTCGACCAGCTTTTTACGAGTCTTCCAGTCCTCCGTATCCATTAACTTGTCGATGATTGGATCTGTTGGGTACGGCTTTCCGTTAAGAAAAGCATCAACATATTCATCCATTGTTGCCGGAACCAGTTGAAATAAGATTCGTCTTTTGCTGTGTGCATCGTTTGTTAAAACAAACTGCTCTAACAGCTCAATCTGTTCCTCAGGTGCATCCTTGCAGACAAGCATCTCCGGCGAATAATAAGAGGGCACTGTCGTTTTAGTTAAATCTGTTTTCATCATTTAATCTTACCCCCCTCACATTTCCTCTTCACGTCATCGATACATCTTGGTCGACAGGCATGACAAGATTCATCCCATTGCTTCCACGATGTCATTAAATATGAGCAACAATATTTTTATTTGCGTTAGTATAGGAATCACTGGTAAAATAGAGTCAATCAGATTGGCACAGCTTTTTGGTCTGAACAAGATGGAAAAACGACCCCAAATTTTGCTCTGTGGTGGATTTTCCGCCGAAGTGTAGACAATAAAGATATGTCAAGAGCCGTACACTGGATTTATCAGTTATTCCATAAAAATGGAGGAATGAAACATGAAAAAGCTAATTTTGTTCATGATGCTGGTCGCAGCTGCTGCGATTTTCATGCCGACGAACAGCTGCGAGGCACAAGATGTATGGGTGGAACATTGGAACTACGAGGATGTCGATATCTATGTGATGGACGACACCCTGAAAACTGGCACATCAGGCACAGGAAAATTCTTCAAGGTATCCGTCAAAGAAGTACGAGATGGAGAGCTTTTGTCGGTCGTCGACTGGACGTTCAGCAAATATAAAACGGACATGTGGCGATACGTCACCAGTGATATGAGAGGCAATAACACCACAGTGGTCATTCCACGAAACCAACTATTTGAATTCTGCATGAAATCCCTTGGCTGGAGCTATCGCTTACAGGGCAGCTACTACTACTGAACAGATTACGCATCTTCATGATTCCCCCGCTCCATGCGTGTCAGCTGCTGCCAATGCCGGTACATCGTTGACATAGCGAGGATGAAAGCGAGAATCTCGGCGATGGGGCCCGCGTACAGCGCGCCGTCCAGCCCAAAGATGTGCGGCAGGAGGATGAGCAGCGGCAGGAGGAAGAGTCCCTGCCGCGAGAGGGAGAGCATGAGCCCCGTTCGCACACTGCCGATCGCCGTGAAGTAGTTGACGGTGAGCGGCTGGACGCCGCTGATGCAGACCATCATCAAATAGATGCGCAGATATTTTTCGGCAAAGTCAAAATAGAGCTCCGATCCGCCGCCGAAGATGGCGGTGATTTGGCGTGGAAAGAGCTGAAAGACCATAAAGATTGCCATGCTTAAAAAGCAGCGCAAAAAACAAGTCCCTTGCGATAGGTCTCCTTGATGCGCCCGTAGTTCCCCGCCCCCATATTAAAGCTGAAGATCGGCTGACACCCCTGCGCAAGGCCGACGGTAAAGGCGATCAGCACACTGTTGAGCTTCGTGACAATCCCCGCAACAGCGAGCGGAATATCCGCGCCGTAGACACTCGCCGCACCATAGTGGGTGAGGATATTGTTGAGCGTAATACCGACGGTCATCATGATGATCTGATTCAAAAAGTTCGATAGGCCCAGTTTGGCGATACAGAGCATCTCATGCCCCCGCATCCGCAGCATGGTGCGCACGATTGGAAACGCCCGAAAGCGGGAGAAATAACGAATGCATACGAGGAATGAGACGATCTGCGCCATGACGGTAGCGAGCGCCGCCCCCTCCATTCCCCAGCCGAATCCGAGCATGAAGAGAGCATCCAGCAAAATGTTCAGAACAGCACCGCTGACCATACACCGCATCGCATAGGGACGGTGCACCATCCGCGCGGATGAGCATGCTGTTCGCCGTGAAAAAAAGGAGAAACGGCAGTCCACATGCCGTAATTCCGAGGTAACGCTGTGCATACGGCAGAACGTTCTCCGTCGCCCCGCAGAGGAGAAGCACAGGCGTCTGGAACATGAAAATAAGACAGCCGAGCAGGATGCCGAACGCGGCGGACATGATGAGTCCCGTGCCGACGTAGCTGCGTGCAGCGTCCCATTCCTTTGCCCCCATAGAGAGTTGAAATTTGCTGCCGTCCCGATGCCCACGAGTTGCGCCAGTCCCGTAGAGAGAATCACGATGGGAAAGGCGGTATTCGTCGCGGCGTTTCCTAGGATACCGACCGTATGCCCGATGAAGATTTGATCCGTGATGTTGTAAATCGTATTGACGAGCATACTGACGATGGCGGGCAGGGCAAACCTGCGAATCAGCCCGCCTACGGGTGCGACAGCAAGCGGATTCTCCTTTGGTGTCACAATGGATTCCGTCATAACGCTCTCCTGACTAGCGTGGTATCATCAGTGTCCCTATCCACGGACAGACAGCGCACGCTGCGAAAATGCATATCCCCTTGATGTTTCAATCTCATCAGTCCCTATATAATATCATAAAGATGTGAAAACTTCTGTGCATTTTGCACCATTTGATGGTTCACACGAGTGCATCCCTTTTGCCGAACACCGGCAATTTATGATATACTACCGATAGAACAACACAGAGAAAGAATCCAGTACAATGGGAATGGGAGGACACAGGATGACAAAACTGCCAAAAATCGCACTCGGCACATGGGCATGGGGCAACGACGGCACATTCGGCGCAGCGTACACGGAGGATCAGCTGCGCCCCGTCTTTGACTCCGCCATGCAGCATGGGCTGACCCTCTGGGACACGGCTTATGCATACGGGATCGGCACAGCGGAGAAGACGCTCGGCGCATTTCTCAAGGGACGTGCACGCGACAGCTTTCTCCTCTCGGATAAGCTCACACCGCAGTGCATGGATGAGTCGTCCGCCAGTCCCGTCGCGGATATGTGGACGATGCAACAGAAGCTGCTCGGCACAGACAGCATCGACATCTACTGGGTGCACAACGCAACTGAGGCACCGCAGTGGATCGAGCGCCTTGCGGCATTCTTCGAGAAAGCGGAACACGCGCCCATCATCGGCGTATCGAACCACAACATGGGACAGATCGAAGAGGCCGATACCATCCTCCAACATCATGGACTGAAACTCGGTGCGGTACAGAACCACTTCAGCCTGATCAACCGCTCCTCCGAGGAAGCCGGTATCCTTGACTACTGCCACAAGAAGGACATCTCCTTTTTCTCCTACATGGTGCTCGAACAGGGTGCGCTCACGGGACACTACAGCACACTGTATCCGATGCCGGCGAACGCGGCACGCGCGGCGGTCTACAACCCGATCATGGACAAGATCGACACGCTGAATCTCTCGCTCAAGCTGCTCGCAGACAAGTACAAGGCGAACATCGCCCAGATCTCCATCGCATGGGCGATCGGCAAGGGCACGGTTCCCATCATCGGCGTGACCAAGGAACATCACGTTACCGATGCACTGCGCGCGACAGAGATCACACTCACCGCCGAGGAGATCACCCTCCTCGAGAGCACGGCGGACAAGCTCGACTTTGACATCATCCGCGACTGGGAAAAAGAGATGGTATAGATCAGCACAATGCAAAAAGGCTGCGGCACGAGGTACATCCCCGTGCTGCAGCCTTTTTTCGTTCTCAAGCACTGCCTCAGGCAATATCTCCGCCGACGCAGACCGTCCGCGTTCCGATGCTGCCGATGTGAACCGGCAGCCCATAGAGTTCTGTCCTGCCGCCATCATACGGGTATACTGGCCTCCCATCGATCCGGCACACCTCGTCATATCAGCGATTTCTTAAATTGCTCGCTTAGTATAGCATGAGAATCGCATAGAGACAATGATAAAATTGGCAGATGACAGTTTTTTTGTCACAATGTGTGAATACCCCTGTCAGCTTCTCTCATCAGAATGTCATGCGTACCCCCGTGCGCCAAATACGCCCATCGGAGGCAAGTGCTTTGCTTGATTTGTCAAAAATATTGTCAATGCCGAGATAGGCACTAAAGCGGTCGCTGAACTTCTTGCGTATGACAAAATTCATGAGGCTGAGTTTGGCATCACGCGATACAGTAGCCGGGCCGACTCGTTCTGAATAGCGATAGCCATTTGTCCAGTCATTCCACAGAACAGCATCAATCCCGGTTTTCGAATTCTCATAGCTGAGCTGCAGGCTTGCAGTATGGCGGGCCCGCCCCTCCAGCCGCTTCCCTGTCGTGTCATCCCGCGCATCAAGATACGTGTATGTGCCGCGCAGAGAAAAGCCTGCCCCCAAAGGACGCCTGAGTTCCGCCTCGACGCCCTGCATCGTCGCACTCGATACGTTCTCGTAGACACCGTTTGCCAACATATGGAATGTCGGAAAAGGTACAGGGGTGAGCGTCGTATTGATATTGATCAGGTCATCGACCTTGTTGTGGAAATAGGTCAGTTTGCCAAAGTGCTTCCCTTGCTCTGCCTCAATGCCCAAATCAAAGTTGAGTGCCTTCTCGGGCTGCAGATTCGGATTGCCGTGGATATGTACCACCATCGCGGCATTGGGGGTATGCTGCCAGTCAAAGTAGAGCTCACTTGCGGTCGGAGCACGATATGCTGTCCCGACGTTCGCTTTGATGCGCGTATTCTTGCTGAGCTGATATGTCGTGCCGAGTTTTCCCGTCACCTCTGTACCAAACGTGTCATTATAATCCCAACGAACGGAGGGTATCAGCAGCCATTTTGGACTTATGTACCACTCATCCTGCAGATAGAGCGCGGCATACTTCATCGTGCTGTCGCCAAGGTGATTGGTAATGCCTTCTCGAACGAGCGTCCCCGAGCCTTGGATCCGTGTGCTCTCCATATCCTCCACGCGATATTCGCCGCCAAAGGTCACCAGATGATTGTCGCCGAGCTGCACACTGCGTTTCCCATCCAAAATATAGGAATTAAATTTCATCACGTCGAAGCTGGAAAGCGCGCCAGTGAGACGATTTCGCGTATTCTGATCCTTGTTGAACTACGTATAATACGCCCGCAGGTCATAGCTTCCGCGTTTGTCTTCTCCGGACAGCGTTACCCCCGTAGAAATACGGTCATGATCGTAATCTGTTCCCTGCGTCGCCGAATCCTTCATATAGAGATTCTCGCGCAGATAGTCGAGAAACACATCCACTCGTTTATTTTTTGCAAGATCCATGCGTCCATCGATATTGAAGAAGTATTTATCCCCATACATATTGCTTGCCGCATTTGTGCCGCGCTCACGAATATCCGCCATCTTAAAAGCTCGACGAGTGCCCATTTTCCCCTCTTCTTGCGCTCCACACGGATGCCGGCGTCTTTCTGCCGCGTTGTCCAGTCCGTCAAGACACTCACGCTGTCTTTCTTTGGTGTCTTTCGGATGATGTTGATGACGCCGCCAAAGTGCATCCGCGCCGTAAAGTGAGCTCGCCGCACCGCGCACGATCTCGATGCGGTCAACATCGTCCATATTGATGCGCTGGAGTTCATAGTAATTCGCCGTCTGACTCTGTATCCTCGGTACGGATCCTTCGCCCATCGATGAGAATTAGTGTCTGATTCGTACTAAGCCCGCGAATGGCAGACTGATTCCCGACCATCCCGTTCTCACGTACATCAATACCGGCAGCCAGGCGGAGTGCCTGGACGAGATTCTCCGCCCCCATCCGATCAATGTCTTTACGTGTAATGACCTCCGCAGAGGCAGGTGACTCTCTCAGCATCTGTTCGGTACGCGATGCGGTGACAACGATGGCGTCTGTCTTGACCTGCAGCGGATCTGCATCCGCATCAGCCGCATAGGCCGGCAGGGAGAGTGCACTGAGTACGACAGTGGTCAGCAAGGCATTTCTCTTTCTCACAAGGGAATGAATCATGTAGAAGCTCTCTTTCTAACGTTGTGATTCTCAAAAGGAATCGATAACTAAACGACAACAGGGCAAAGCGTACCGTGATGGGAGATTCAACACGTGTATTAGTCCTCTGTATACATTGCATCTGCGAGCACCTGAAGCGCATCTGCCGCACGTATGCCCGGATTCACAGCGAAGAGGTCGTACGGCAGGACATAGACACGTCCTTTCTTTACGGCAGAAACGTCCGCCCATGCAGGGTTTTCCTGCAGATCGTGACGCATCTTCGGCTCCAATGTTTCCGTCGGACCATGGACGATAATGAAGATAACATCGGGATTTTTCCCGCGCGACAAACTCCATCGAGAGCGGTGCGTATGCACCATCTTCCTCTGCCGCATCTGCAATATTGCCGCCGCCAAGCATGTTGATGAGTCCGCCGGTGAAACACTTCCCCGTTCCCATATTAAAGCTGTCAGGTGCGCCAAATACGAGCAGGCTCTTCGGTGGTGTTTTTCCCTTCACTTGCTGCTCTACCGCGGCCATTTTTTCCTGAAGTGCAGAAACTGCATCCTCTGCCTTCTGCTCACTGCCCGTCAGGCTGCCGTAGAATCTAAGCGCCTCGAGAGAGGAACATCATCAAGGGCACGGATGTAAATGGGGACTCCTGCCTCACCGAGTGTCCCTTCAAGATCCGTATGAAAGGGCACATTGGTACCGATGACAAGATCCGGCTGCAGGGAAAGGATCTTCTCCAGATCCGGCTGATGAATGATGCCGACCTCTTCGGCAGAGGCTGTTGCTGCCTGAACCTCCTCCGAAAGTGCCTGAGATGTCGGTTTCCCCACAACAGCATCCGCGCCGCCTGCTGCGACGAACAGATCCAGATTGGATGCGTTGAGGGCATACAACACGCTTTGGATGGGCAGGAATGGACACCTCGCGCCCCGTGCTGTCCGTCACAGTCAGTTCAGTCGGCTGCGACACCTCTTTTTCTTTCGGCCAGAGCGTGAATACGACCGCAGCAATCATGCAGAGTGCTGCAAGAATGACGATGATTTTACGCATATAAAACCTCTCTCTTCTCCCGTGCTACGCACTGCGGAAAGCATAGCCGCGTGCGTTGCCCTGCAAACTCCATATCCCGCACGAGGCTGTCAACGCCGTAAAGATTACGCACCAGATCGCAGGTAAAAACGTCCTCCGGCACACGTTCTGCCATCACACGGCCATCGGCGAGTGCAACGAGATGACTGCTGCAGCGCATGGCCTGATTGAGATCGTGGAGCACCATGATGACCGTGAGCCCAAGCGTATCGTGTAAACGTTCGACGAGTTCCATCAAAGCAAGCTGATGACAAACATCGAGATACGTTGTTGGCTCATCGAGCAGGAGAATCTCCGGCTGCTGTGCCAATGCCATGGCAAGCCGTACACGCTGCCGCTCACCGCCGGAGAGCGCAGTCAGCGGCCGCGCAGCAAAGGACAGTAATCCCGTCTGCCGAAGTGCTGATTCACTGGCTTCGGCGTCAGTTTGGAAAAACCATCCCAGAAGCCACGATGCGGCAAACGCCCCCATACGTACGAGCTCCATCACGGTGATGTCGGCCGGCAAGTCTGCACTTTGCGGAAGAAAGGCAATGCGCTGTGCAACTTGCCTCATAGGCTGTTCCCATATATCCTGACCTGCCAGTTCGATTCTGCCGCTGCGCAGCGGCAGAATCCGCGCAAGGGCCTTGAGCAGGGTCGATTTTCCCGAGCCATTTGGCCCAATGATTGTGACGATCTCCGCACGATGTATGGTGAGGGTTACCCCCTGCACAATATCTGTCTTCCCATAGCCAAGCGTAAGATCCTTTGCGGAAAGGATGACCTGCCCGCCACTGCCCTTCTTTTCACATTGATTCCGTTCCATCTCACCGCACTCCATCTGCATAGCCTCCTCTCTCATCACTCTCCCATACCTTTCTTCAAAAGGTAAAGGAAAAACGGCGCGCCAAGAAAGGACATAAATACGCCGACGGGGATCTCGACGGGCGCAAACACCGTCCGCGCTGCCGCATCCGCCCCCGTAATCAGTGCTGCGCCCCAAAGAGCCGCCGCCGGCAGCAGATAGTCAAAATCTGACCCCGTGAGGAGACGTACAATATGCGGCACAACGAGTCCGACGAATCCGAGCATCCCCGCCGCACTGACGGCAGAGGCGGCAAGCAGCGAGGCAAGCACAAGCAGGACAAACCGTGCACGCGGCACGTGCACGCCAGACTCTTGCCGTCTCCTCGCCGAGCTGCAGAGCGTTTAACCATCGGCTGCCAAGAAAGGTCCCGGCGATACCGATCAGAGTGTATGGCAGTACCATCTCAACATGCGTCCAACTGCGTCCGGCAAAGCCGCCCGCCATCCAGTTCACCGTCCCCTGTACACGGTCAGAATAAAAGACCATAAGCGCAGTCATCGCTCCGCCAAAAAATGCAGCGATTGCGACGCCGGCAAGAACCATGCGCATGGGGCGCACACCATGTTCCCACGAGAGTGCAAAAACGAGTGCCACAGCAACCATCGCACCGCAGAATGCGGCCAGCGGCACAAAAGAGGTTTGTGCCGGAAGGAGAATCATGATACACATGGCTGCCAGTCCTGCCCCGGAGGAGACACCAATGATGCCAGGATCAGCCAGTGGATTTTTAAGGATCCCCTGCAGGATGCAGCCTGCCAGCGCGAGGTTGATCCCCGTGAGCGCACCTGTCACAATACGGGGCAGGCGGATGTGGAAAAGGATGCGGTAGTTCTCCGCTGACCCATTCCCCATAAGAGTCGGTATAATATCATGCGGTGCTATGGATACTGCTCCAACCGAAGCGCCTCACGACAAAGGTCAACACCAATCGTGAGCAAACCTATTCCAATGGCAAACCCTCCGCTTCATTGCGCGCGGATGTGTGTCTGCTGCCGCGCCTTTCTTTCACAGGCCCCATCTGTCATCTCCATTTCTTTTTACTCGAATAAGGTTTTCATTCTCATCCAGTCTTCAAAAAAGAAAAGAGGGTCTCCTCCTCTTTTTTCTATCTGCACCGTCAGCCGCCCTCGTTATTCACGTCAAGAATTCCAACGACTGCCCCTGCTCGATTCTCCAATCTTTTGTTTATGCGCGCATAAGTATTTCTGCACACTCAACCATAGACTGCGTCATGCTGATATACCAAAACTCCCGTCTGCGTCAGGTGATACAGGTTGTTGTTCTCATACATCAGCCCATTTGTCTGCCAGATGCGCAGCAATATGAGAAGTTCTTCCAGCCTTGTATCGAGGCTCGTGAGCCGATGCAAATCAACGAATCCTTTTTCAAGCCCTGCGATGATCTCATTGGACACGCTGCGCATTTTTCGACTTCTGCCGCTCCATCATCATGATGGGTTTCTCCGCGTGCAATGGCCCTCGTGATACACTTCAATGCTGCGGTGATGCATAAAGGGAGATCCCGCCTACATTCCCGCCTGCCCCTACAGCCAAATGGATATACGACTGCTCCCGTCTTCGCCAGTGTATTGTAAAGGCTGTGCTCCGCGGATCACGGCGCCAATGGCAGAGACTCAGCCGCTCGACACCATGTGCCGTCAGGAAGTCGCGTGCCGCATGATAGAGATCTGCCTGTCCTGCAATATCTGCACAGGGCGGTACACGCCCTGCCTGGACAGCACGTGCGAGATCTCCATGCGGAAACACATTGAGTTGGTATAGATCCATTCCATCGATCGAGGCTTCCAAAAGGGTTTCAATGTCCTTCATCCACAGATCGATCGTCTGCCCCGGAAGCCCATAGATCAGGTCAACAATGGCCGTCACGTCCCAGCGCTTCAAAAGTGCCAGCCGTGCAAGGACCTCTTCACGCGGCTCAATTCGCCCGACACGGCGGCGCAGTATGGTGTCAAAAGACTGAACGCCAAGTGATATACGGTTTACTCCGCCTGATAACCATGTTTCAATCCGCTCGGGGACAAGATCATGTATACGCCCCTCAAAGGTCAGTTCATAATCTGTACATAAATTCAAATTCTCCCGTATCGCTGCAAGCAAACGTGCCGCATTCCGCACAGAAAGAGAGGACGGTGTCCCGCCGCCAATAAAGATGCTTTTGATGTTTACAGTTTTCAGCTGCGGCATAGCTGCGTCGCGTTCGATTTCCGCAATGAGATCATCGATATACACATCCTCGATCTCTTGGCGGCTTGCATTTTGATAAAATCCACAATATAAACACTTCGTTTGGCAGAAAGGAATATGAATATAAACGGTATACGTACGTTCATCATCCGGCGGCATACTCATGGCACGATGCCAAACGTTCTGATATTCCTCCGGCGCAATCAGCTTTCCGGAGAGGCCTGCATGAACAACACGCTTCTCTGTAAATGCTGCGTGCCTTACATCGGATGTTTTACGCCCGACCAGTGCCGTTCTCTTCTCGTCCGATAGACTGTCCAGGTATTCTTTCAGTGTCACAGCACACCTCTTGATGTATCATTAACAAACTTTGCTTGCAAATTTATTTTCATAACAGATATGGATTATCAATTTCGAATAAGACTTTAACTACGGAGAATTTGTTTTGTCAATGTAGAAACATTCATTTTAATTCATTATTCATATATCTATAAAAAGAAATGTTAAACTCTCTATCTTTGTAAAAAGATAATTATTATCGTATAAGAAACGCGGTGTATTCCATGTTTTCATGGAACACACCACTCTCAGGAAGTATGGATAAATCCGGCAGTTTCTTAACCAGAAATCATAAGGGAGCAAGAGCGATATTGCGCGCCTATCCTCTCCGTGCAAGTTCCTCGCGCAGAACGCGCTGCATGAGGTCAGTGTTTGGGCGGACACCTGTCCATAGGAAGAACGCCTCCGCGCCCTGCGCGACGAGCATGATCTCACCGTTGATCGTCGTGCAGCCATGCGCCGCTGCCGCACGCAGAAATGCGGTCTCGGCGGGGGTATAGATGAGGTCGTAGACGGTGGCAGATGATCGGATTGCCGCAGGATCGACAGGCGGCATCGCATCTGTCTGCGGACTCATGCCGATCGGCGTGGTCTGTACGACAATGTCCGCCGCGCAGAGTTCGTTCCGAAAGCGTGAATCGTCAAAGCAGTACGCGGCAAGTGTGCCGTCTGCCGCAAAGTCAGTGCAGAGTGCCTCGCCCTTTGTGAGATTCCGCACGCCGATGCGTACGGAGGATACGCCGCTGCGCAGGAGTCCCCAGAGGGCGGCGCGCGCCGCACCGCCCGCGCCAATGAGGACAGCGCGTTTTCCCACGAGCGCGACGCCATGCGCAGCAAAGCCCGCGAGGAATCCCGTCACATCCGTATTGTGCCCCGTCATCTTCCCGTCCGCCGAAATGACAACGGTATTGACCGCCCGGATACGCTGTGCATCCTCGCTCAGCGCATCGAGGAGCGGCATGATCTCTGTCTTGAACGGAATCGTGACGTTGAACCCTGCCACGCCCGCGTCACGCAGTCCGCATACCGCCGAGGCGAGTGCCTCACGGTGCACGGGAAAACGCCGTATAAACATAGTCCAATCCTGCCTCATGCAGTGCCGCATTCTGTATAATCGGCGACAAGCTGTGTGCAATCGGCGCACCGATCACACCCAGTATTTTGGTTTTCCCCGTAATCACGTGCATCCCTCTTATCTTTCCCATCAGCTGTGCTTCCCGCGCACCTCTTCGAGCAGTCCCATCTTGAGTTCATAATAGTCTGGCGTCATATCGAGATAGTGGCGGTGCGGATTCTCAAACCGCTGCTCCTCCGGCCAGATCTCCTCAGCGAGCTGACGGCGTACGTATTCGCGAATCTCTCCAAGGGCGGTAGATCCTCGACACGCTCTCCATCTCTGACATAGAGACGGCGCAGGTTCACCGCCGACCCACCCTCGAAAAAGCGGTTTTTCCATGGCTTACGCGGGTCAACATAGCGGAACGGCTGCGTGAGGTCGATCTGTTCGCCCTGCACGGCAATCATGTCCGCGACCGCCTTGCCGTGATGGTCATAGATACGGTAGATATCCTTCAGTCCGGGATTCGTCAGTTTTTCGACGTTCTCCGACATCTTGATGCGCGGCTGAAAAACGCCGTCCTCCTCCACGGCGACGAGCTTATACACGGCGCCAAAGACAGGATCGGACTTGGCCGTGATGAGCCGTTCGCCGACACCAAAGCTGTCCACGCGTGCGCCCTGCAGGAGGGAGGAAATGGTGAACTCGTCGAGGCTGTTCGAGAGGATGATCTTGCAGTCCTCCAGCCCCGCCTTATCGAGCATTTTACGAATGCGCTTCGAGAGATAGGCGAGGTCGCCCGAGTCCACACGCACGCCTGCGAGACGATGTCCCTGCGGCGCGAGAACCTCGTGGGCAATACGAATGGCGTTCGGGATGCCCTGAGTGGAGCACGTCGTAAGTGTCGACGAGGAGGACGGTCGCCTGCGGATAGATCTCCGCATATTTTTGAACGCCGTGTACTCATCCTCGAAGAACATGACCCAGCTGTGCGCCATGGTACCCGAGATGGGGATATTGAACTGCTGCCCTGCCGAGACCGTCGCCGTCATGTCGATGCCGCCGATATACGCCGCGCGAGCCCCATAGGTTGCCGCATCCATATTGTGTGCACGCCGTGCACCGAAGTCCGCGACCTTGCGCCCCTCGGCAGCACGCACGATGCGCGATGCCTTCGTCGCGACGAGGGACTGATGGTTGATCTGTGCGAGAATCGCCGTCTCCACAAGCTGTGCGTCGATGATCGGCGCGACAATCGTCATAAGCGGCTCATTCGGATAGATGATCGTCCCCTCGGGCATGGCGTAGATAGTCACCGCGGAAGCGGAAACCGCGCAAAAATTCCAGAAATTCCTCAGAGAAGAGGTTCTGTTTTGCGGAAGACAGGCAATGTCCGCATCGGAGAAAGAGAGATTCTCCACGAACTCGATGACGTGCTGAAGCCCCGCGAAGATGGCATAGCCCCCCTTGTCGGGGACAGAGCGGAAAAAGAGATCGAATGCCACGCGAACATCGCGGTTCGGCTGATGAAAATATCCATAGGACATGGTCATCTCGTAGAAGTCCATCATCATGGATAGATTTCGCTTATCAAACTGTGTCACAGCGCGCCCCCTATCGGGGCATAGAAACAAGACAGATCAAATCGAATCCATTATATCATTTTCACGAGATTCACGCAAAGATTCTTTATTTTCTTTTGTTTTCTTCTGCTGCTCTAAAAATCCTGATCCGCCTGTGACAGTGTAACGCGTGCAAGGAGCTCGGGACGATGCAACAGTGTCGTGAGGAGCGCCTGCTCGCGCCGCCAGCGGGCGATCTCTGCATGGTTCCCCGAGAGGAGGACGTCAGGCACGGCCTTGCCCTCGAAATCACGCGGGCGTGTGTACTGCGGATAGCCGAGCAGCCCATCGAAGAAGGAGTCCGTCGCGGCGGATGCGGCATCACCGAGCACGCCCGGCAGCATCCGCGCTGTGGCGTCCACGGTCAGCGCATGGCGGGAATCTCCCACCCGTCAGGACAAAATCGCCGACGGAGATCAGACGATCTGCGAGATCATAGATTCGCGCATCAAAGCCCTCGTAGTGCCCGCAGATGAGCACCAGCTGCTCATAGGATGCGAGTTCCTTTGCCGTCCGCTGGGTGAACACCTCGCCTGCAGGATCGAAGATGATCGTGCAGCGGTGCTCTGCATGGTCAGCGGTTTTCCCGTATACGTCACGCACGGCAGCGCACATGGGCTCGAGCTCAGCACCATGCCTGCCCCGCCGCCACACGGTGTATCGTCCACATGATGATGCTTATCCGTCGCGTAGTCGCGAAAATCTGTATAGTGGATGTCGATGATGCCGCGCTGCACTGCACGGCCGATGATGCTGCTGCCGAACACGCCCGCAAACATCGCGGGAAAGAGCGTCACAAGGTCAATTCTCATAGCTGCTTCATCCTACTTTCTGCATATCCTCCCCATTATAGCATGAAGCCCCGAGCAAATTGTGCCGTCTCTGCAAAATATTTGATAAATATATTCAGAAAACCTCCGCTTTGATATATAATATAGGGTAGACAATGGCAGTGATTCGGAGCAGTACCATGGAAATCAATCTTGCACATTTCAATGTCAGCATCGGACGGCAAAAGCCAGAGAATATCCTCCACAGCGATGTCCCCTGCCCGTTCTGTGATACGTCAAAGCTGACGGGGATCATCGAGAGAGACGGCGACATTATCCTGCTCAAAAATAAATACAACGTCATCGAGAAGCCGACCAATTTGTCCTCATCGAGGGGGCAGACCGCCACGCTGATATCCCCGATTATTCCAGAACATATCCGTCGCCTCATTTCCTTCGGCATGCGGCATTGGCAGCGGATCGCGAGCGGCGCATACGATATGGTCCTCTTTTTAAGAACTACGGGCCATATTCGGGCGGTACCATCCGCCATCCGCACATGCAGCTCGTCGGGTTTCCTCATTTTCGCCCGGAGCTTTCCTTCTCCCGCGAGGAGTTTGAGGGACTGATGATCGATGAAACGGACGGCGTGACATTCACTCTCACGCACCCGCGCGTCGGCTTTCGCGAGCTCAATATTATCCTGCGGATGCTGTGCGACCGATGCGATCGCCGACTGCATACAGATTGCCGTGGATTTTATCCGACGACGCAACAACAGCTATAACATCTTCTTTTATCACGACGGTGCGGATGTCTTTATCAAGATTCTGCCGCGCTTTGCCACCTCCCCGTCTTTATCGGCTGCAATATCCGCCTGCTCCCATCGAATCTCGAGGAGATGCGGGGATGAGATCCGAACCATATATTTTGAAAGCGACCATACCAAATGCAGGACATGAACGACACGATTGAAGAAATGCCGCGCCGCAGGAAAAGGCGAGGCGCAGAAGCAGCGCGCGAAAAGAAGCCATCGCGCAGAAAAACGCCCCTTTCCATCGGGCGTTTTTCATGATACTGATTCCTATACTGCTTCTCGTCTGTGCGGGGATCGTTCTTCGCTCCGCATACGTGGCAGGAGCTCGGTGCGCTGCTCGAGGCGGGAGCATCAAAAAGCCTGCGAATCAGCTGCATGAGATCCGCGAGGCCGGATGCGGCCGATCGGATTCTGCGCGTGCTCTTTGTACGACGTGCCATCGATGCACGTCTTGACCAGTGCGGACTACGTCTCCATCGACCGCATCGCCCCCGATCTGCAGCACGCCATCGTCGCCGTAGAGGATCGCCGTTTTTATGAGCACCATGGATTCGACATGACGGGCGTGGCACGCGCGACCCTCGTCAACATCCAACACGGGCGCATCGAGGAGGGTGCGAGCACGATCACGCAGCAACTGGTGAAGAACCTTTTCTCGGCAGCGAGCAGACCTTACACGCAAAGCCGAGGAGCTGCTGCTCGCCCTCGACATCGAGATCGCCTGCTCAGGAGGAGATCCTCGAAATGTATCTGAATGTCGTCTACTATGGCGGCGGATTTTACGGCGTACAGGCGGCATCTGACGGGTACTTTGGAAAGACTCTCTGCACTCGATCTGCCCGAGGCGTCCATGCTCGCGGGCGTTCCGAATGCACCGTCCGAGGTCTCGCCGTTCGTGAACTTCATCGCGGCGAAGAAGCGACAGGCCATCGTGCTGGATACAATGCAGGCACAGGGGAATGATTGATGCGCGGACGGCGGAGGATGCGAAGATGCAGGGCTCTTATCCTGCGCCTGCGCCATTAGGAGGTTTAGGGAAGTACGGATAAATTGGTACCTCCTAGTGGTCGATGAGCGCCGCGCCCTCCGCAAAGAGTCCCGTGCGCGTCACGTATGCCTCGGCGGGATCGACGGGCAGAGCAAAGTCCCGCGCCATCACGCTGAGTACCTCGATGGGCTTCACACTGCCCGCAGGAGTGACAAGAAGATTCATCCAGAGAATGAGGCATCCATTTTCGTACTGAAAGGAAATGGGTGCTTTATGTATTCCTTCGTCTCTATGCTGCGGCTCTTCTTTCGGGGTCAGCGCTCCCATACGGCGTGCGCGGCACTGTTGTAGCGGCGTACGCTCTCACGTACGGGCGTGAGCTCTCCCTCGTAGGGGATCTTGAGGCGATAGCGTGCCTCATCTACGTCTGCCATCAGAGCGCGGTGCTTCCCCTCCTGAAGGCGCAGACGAATGATCTCCGCTCCGCGCGGGAGCTGATTGCGCAGACGCTGCATGACCTCATGGGGCGGCAGTTCCTCGGTCATCTCAAAGTCCACATACTCCGCATCACTCGCTGCGCCCAATGAGAGCGCCGAGGCAAAGGCGACCTTCATGTGTGGGTTAAAGCCCTCCGAATATGCCATGGGAAGCCCTGCGCGCTTGCACGCACGGACAAAGAGGTTTGCATAGTCGAGATGGGAGACGTAGCGCAGCTCCTCCCCCTTCGTGATGAGTCCACGATAGTGTACGGTCGTACGCTCCTGCGGCACACTCCCCTGTGATGCAGGATCAGCAGTCACACCCGTCCTCTCATGCTCTTCTTGCCGTTCTTCCTCGCCGGCATAGTCGATCACATCGACGCCGAGCGTCGGACAAATCCCGCAGCCCGTACAGTGCGTACGGCGGCAGTCCTCCGTAAGAGACGCGGTGAGTGCCTTCTGCCACTCCGTTTTCAGATAGCGTTCGAGTACGCCGGGCGAGGTGTGCGCCCACGGCAGCGGTTCACCGATCGTGCGCGTGCGGCGGCTGTAATACGTCCAGTCGATGCCGCAGTCCGCAAATGCGGCGAAATAGTGTGCATCGTCGAAGAGATCCGACCAGCCGTCAAACTTTGCCCCGCGTTTCCATGCGGCGTATAGCGCTGGCGCAAGGCGCCGGTCACCGCGCGCAAAGATCCCCTCGATCACAGAGGGCGTGCGTCGTGATAGTGGAACGTAATGGCACGATCCGTGATATGTTCCTTCAGGAGTTGCTGACGCCGCTCGAAACTCCTCAATCGAGTTGCCCGAACCACTGAAATGGTGTGACGGTTTCGGCACGAAGCAGGAGACAGAGACGGTGACCTTGCACCCACGCCGTCCGCGAATCTCCGTATAGAGATCGACGACCTTCTTCGCGAGACGGGCGATCCCGATGATATCCTCATCCGTCTCCGTCGGCAGCCCCATCATAAAGTAGAGACTTCACCTGCTTCCACCCGTGGCGGAATGCCGCCCCACACGCCGTGAACGTCCTCCTCCGTCACCCCTTTATTGATGACGTCGCGCAGACGCCGTCCCCGCCTCAGGCGCGAAGGTCAGCCCGGACTTGCACGCGCTGTACCTTCTGGGCGAGCTCCACGGAAAAAGCTGTCAATGCGCAGAGACGGAAGGGAGACGCTGACCTTCTCATCCCGATAGTCCCCGATGAGATCATCCACAAGACAGCCAAGCCCCGAATAGTCCGCCGAGGAGAGCGAGGTCAGGCTCATCTCATCGTAGCCGCTGGAGGAAATCATCTCATGCGCCATCTTCCGCAGGCGTTTCTCCGTGCGCTCACGCGCGGGGCGATAGGCAATGCCTGCCTGACAGAAGCGGCAGCCGCGCGAGCAGCCGCGAAACAGCTCAAGCATGGCACGGTTGTGTACGATGTCCATGTAGGGGACGATGGGATGTTCTGCCGAGACAGCATCGTTCATGTCCTTCACCACGCGCTTGTAGATCACGGGGCGCGCATCGGGGTGAAGCGCATCCATGCGCACGAAATCCCCTCGTGCATCGTAGACGGGCACATAAAACGACGGCACATAGATCCCATCCACACCGAGCAGCTGGGTCAAGAACCCGCGTCGTCCGCCCGGTCTGCCCGCTGCATTCCACCGAATAAAGGAGTCGCATATCTCGGGCAGTACCTCCTCCCCCTCGCCGATGACGAAGAAGTCGAAGAAGCCCGCTATCGGCTCGACATTGTAAACGCATGGGCCGCCGCCGACGACGAACGGCATATCCTCACCGCGCTCCTCCGCATACAGCGGAATGCCCGCCAGATCGAGCATATTCAGCACATTCGAGTAGATCATCTCGTATTGGAGAGAGAAACCAACGAAGTCAAATGCACGAATAGCGTGGCGAGATTCCAGTGAAAAGAGCGGTATCTCTCTCGCGCGCATCTCCTCTTCCATATCGATCCACGGAGCATAGACGCGCTCTGCCGCGATATCCGCACGACGATTTAGAATCTCGTAGAGGATGGCGAGGCCGAGATTGCTCATGCCGACCTCGTAGACGTCGGGCAGAGCCAAGGCAAATTTGCAGCGCACGCTGTCCCAGTCCTTGTGGACGGCGTTCCACTCGCCCCCCGTATAGCGCGCAGGCTTCAGCACCGACTGGAGCATGCTGTGATCGAGATGTACCATTTCCTATCCCCCACATTGTGTCGTTCACAAGAAAAGGGACTGCGCTGCACGAAGGCAGACAGCCCCGAAGTGTTTAGGGAAGCACTGATAAATTCAGCGATTCCCTAAAAGAGCAGCTTTTGTCGCCGCAGCTGAATGTTCAGCAGGATGGCAATCGCCATGATGTTAGTCGTCAGTGAGCTGACACCGTAGCTCATGAGCGGCAGCGGTATGCCTGTAACGGGCATAATCCCCATCGTCATGCCCACGTTGACGAGGACGTGGAAGGCAATCATCGAGGTGATGCCGACCGCGAGCAGCCGTCCGAAGGTATCGCTCGCATTCTGCGCGATTCGTATCCCGCGCCAGAGAACGATGAGATAGAGGAGGAGCAGAACGGTACAGCCAACGAAACCAAGTTCCTCCCCCACAACGGAAAAGATAAAGTCCGTATGGTTCTCTGGCAGGAAGTTCAGCTGACTCTGTGTGCCGCCGAAAAGCCCCTTGCCGAAGAGCATGCCCGAGCCAATCGCAATCTTCGATTGGATGATGTGATAGCCCGCACCGAGCGGATCGACGTTCGGATCCATGAACACCATGATGCGCATTTTCTGGTAATCCTTGAGAAAATGCCAAAGCACGGGCATCGCTGCGAGTCCTGCGGCGAAGATGCCAAAGAGAAGGCGCAGGCGTATTCCCGCCGCAAAGACCATGCCGAAGAAGATCGCCAGAAAGACGAGCGACGTGCCAAGATCCGGCTGCTTCAGGACGAGGAAAAACGGTACACCGACATAGGCTGCAACGGGGGCGAGATCCATCAAGGAATTAATTTTTCCACGCTTTTCAAGCATTGCTGCAAGCGCGATGATCATAATGAGTTTCGAAAACTCCGACGGCTGTATGCTGACCGGGCCGAGTGCGATCCACCGCTGTGCACCAAGTGCCGTCTGCCCGATAAGCATAACGAGAACGAGCAGTATAAGATTGAACACGTAGAAGTGATTCCCATACCGCTGCAAGATCTTATAGTCGAAGTTCATCAGAAACGCCGCGACGGCGATATCGACGATAATCGAGATGCCCTGCCGTTGAACGAACCAGTAGCGTTCTTCACTCGGCGTGTTGACGTGAGTCGCACTGCCGATGATGACGAGACTCATGACGACAATTGCCGCTGCCGCAAGAATCAGCGTTATGTCCGTACGGCGCAGAAGCCGTTTTGAGAGAATCATCTCCGATGCCCATGCGCACCGCCATGCTGTACGCTGACGACGGGGATGTTGACAACGAGTGCCATGGCATCATTATCATTCTCGAGTGCGAACTCCATTTCGCGCGTGTCGATATACATATACTTTGAAATGACCTGCACGATCTCCGCCCGCATGCTGTCCATGATCTCGGGGGATACATTTGCGCGGTCGTTGATGATAACCAGCTGCAGACGACGGCGTGCCACATCGCCTGAGCTCTCTTTTTTCCCAAGAAGTCTTCTCAGTGCTTCAATCACGCCAACGCCTCCTTACTTTTTCCCAAAGAGTTTTCCCTTGATTGTCTCCCAAAGGCTCTCTTTCGCCAGCTCACGGAAGGGAACGTCCTCGCCGCAAAGACGCGCAACGACATCGAGATATGCCTGCCCTGCCTGGGAGTCCTTCATCGTGACGCATGGCTCGCCGCGGTTCGTGCTTGTCACGACCATCTCATCATCCGGAATCTGCCCGATACACGTAACCGAGAGGATCTCATCGATATCGTCCATATCGAGCATATCGCCCTTTTCGATCATCTTCGGACGGATGCGGTTGACAACGAGGCGGATGTCCTCCTTGTCCGCGCGTCCAAGCTCACCGATAATCTTGTCTGCATCACGCACTGCCGAGATCTCCGGCATGGTGACAACGATCGCTGTATCAGCAGCAGCAATTGCCGTCTTGAACCCCTGCTCAATCCCTGCGGGGCAGTCGATGATTATGACATCGTAGGAGCGGCGCAGCTCCTCGCAGAGTGTCGCCAGCTCCTCAGGATTCACGGCACTCTTGTCCTTGACCTGCGAGGTCGGCAAAAGATAGAGTGAATCATATTTTTTGTGGCGGACGAGTGCTTTTTTGTACGGCACATGCCCCGATGTCACATCGACGAGATCGTACATGATGCGATTCTCGAGTCCGAGCAGGAGATCTAGATTACGAAGCCCTGTATCGGTATCAATGAGTACGACACTCTTGCCGCGCATGGCAAATCCGACGCCGATGTTCGCTGTCGTCGTCGTCTTTCCGACGCCTCCCTTGCCCGATGTCACCACATAGATTTCACTCATACTTTAGAACCTACCTCTCTATTGGTTCAATGACAATCCGACCGTCTTTTATATAGGCTCGCTCTGCCTTGCCGCTGTCCTCGGGCTCATCCGGGGAGCGTGCAATGTAGTTTGCGATGCGAATTTGAGTTGGCAGCAAATGATCCGCTATGATGAATGCCGTTACATCCCCTGCTGCACCGGCATGGATCACACCGCGGCATGTACCGCGTACATCGACGCTCCCGCCTGCGGTGATCTGTGCCCCAGGGTTAACGTTACCGAAAAACGATGACCGAGCCCTCGGTCTCAGTGCCCTGCCCGCCGCGCAGCGTCTTTTCAACAACGAGCATCTGCCGAAGTTCGGGGGAGGCCTGATCCTCTCTTTTGGCAAGAGCTGCAGGGACTTCCGGTGACGGCAGCGGAGCTGGCTCCGGCTTTGCCTGGCGACAAATCAGGCCATGTCCTCGAAAAAGCTCCTGCAGCTTCTGCAGTTCCTCCTGAGAGAAGCGTTCTCGCGGGAACCCGAACCAGCGTGCCGCGCAGAAAGAACCCCGCCCCCGAGTCCAGCTTCTTCCCAATTCCTCCATGAGTCTCCGAAAAGGGCATGGCGGCGGGAAAAGGTGAGCGACAGTCCGGCATTCTCCCCTTTGATTTTGATCTTTTCCTCACTCATTTCCTTCCCTCACTTGCTCCCTGCTGGCTGCTCACGATCCAGACCGAAAGCAGCCTCCATAATTCTGCGCCCGATCGGCACGGCCGACAGAGAGCCAAACCCTCCCTGCTCCACGATCACGGCAACAACGATGTTTGGATTCGCAAATGGTCCATACGCCACAAACCAGCCGTGATCACGTCCCTCGAGTTCTCCGCCGTCCCGTTTTACCGGCAATGTCAATCGGAAATCCGGCGAACACGCCGGCCGCCGTACCAAATTTTGTCACTTCATGCAAACCATCCTGCACTTGACGAATTACACCTTTGTTCACATCTAATTCGGAGAGCAGGACAGGCTGGAACTCACGCACTGTATTGCCGTTAACATCGACAATCCTCTGTACCAAATGAGGCTGATAACGCTTCCCGTTCGCCGCAATCTCTCCCATGACCATTGCCGCCTGAAGGGGGGTTACGAGGTTAAATCCTTGCCCAATTGCTGCATCGAAGGTCTCTGAGAGATACCATTCGCCATCCTCGTAGTTGTCCTTCTTATATTGGCGATTTGGCACCAGCCCCTCTGCTTCAAAGGGGAGATCAATGCCCGTGCGCTGTCCCAGACCGAACATACGCGCATAACGTTCGAGCGCATCAACACCGAGACGATTGCCCATCTCGTAGAAATAGACGTTGTCCGAGTGTGCCATTGCCTGCTGGAAGTTGATCCAACCGAGCGCCTCGCCGCCTGCATTTGTCTTGGGAATGATCCAGTGGCGGCCGGAGTCGAAGATCTTTTCCTGCGGCGTCACCTTGTGCTCTGCAAGCGCCGCTGTGCCCGTAACGATCTTAAATGTCGAGCCCGGCGGATACTCTCCCGTAATCGCTTTGTTATCCATGGGGTGAAATGGGTTGTTATTGAGTACGTTCCAGTTCTGCGTGGAGATGCCGCCTGCAAAGAGGTTTGGGTTAAATGCGGGGCGGCTGACCATGGCGAGCACCTCGCCTGTCTGTGGATTCATGACGACGGCAGCGGCCGCGCTTGCATGGACAATAGAGAGCTGTTCATCGACAGCGCGCTCCGCGGCCTCCTGTATATGCTTGTCAATGGTAAGGACTAGATCGTCCCCCGGCACGGGGGACTGGCGTCCAAGAATCTGTACAGGGCGTCCCGATACATCGACCTCTACCTGATCGCCGCCCTTGACGCCACGAACCTCCTTGTCATAGACACGTTCCAGTCCAAATTTCCCGATGATATCGCCGGATTTGTATCCCTCATCCTTGCGTTTTTCAAGCTCCATCTCGTTGATTTCACTCACATAGCCAAAGACGTGTGCCGCATATTCACCATATATGTAGTCACGCACGGGAAGCACCTCGATGACAACACCAGGGTAGTCATCCTTCTGTTCTTCAATGATGGTGACAACATCGGGAAGCACATCGTTCTTGATACGGATGGGATCAAAGCCGACGTGAGCATCGATCTTCTTTTGAATCTCGTCGACGGGCACATTGATGAGCTTCGAAACACGCTCGATCACCTCGGGAGAGATCGGTTCAGTCAGCGGCAGGAGCGACACCGTAAAACCAGGGCGATTCGTAACCAGCAGTTCTCCGTTGCGGTCGAAGAATGTTCCGCGTGCTGCCTCTGCCGGAATAATGCGGATCCGATTTCCCTCGGCAAGACGGGTGTATAACTCCCCTTCATAGATCTGGAGGTATCCGGCACGCCCGATGAGCACAGCAATAATGAGAACAATCACGCCACTGAGAATGTGCAGGCGTCCGCTGAAATCTTCATTTTCGTTCACAGTCACACTCCGAGAAAAACGCTTAGTTTGGGGCACGCACGCGTCGGTCAATCTGAAACATTACCCAATGAATCGGATAGGCGAAGATCACCTGGAATAAAAAGCAAAACAAAGAAGATGCGGCCCATGTGCAAAAACAAATTGAAACGGTAGCCAAGCCAATATATGATCAGTGCCGAGCCGAAATACTTCGCTGCAGTCGCAGCAATGGAAGCTGTCAAGGGGAACAGGAACTGTTCCTGAAGCACACGATCTGAAAATCGCCCGAAAAAAAGCCCGACCAACGTCATCAGAAATGCATTCAGTCCAAAAAGAGCCAGTACTAAGGTCCTGTACCATCCCCAAGGCGAATCCGACAAAAGCCCCCCATACACTCCCTCTCAAAAAAGAAAAGGATACTGTCGCCAGGAGCAACAAATCAGGGACAATACCATAGATGGAAATGAGTGGAAGAAAGGAGAACTGAAGGACAAAAAGGGCGAGGAAAAGAGGATGAATAAGCGATATTTTTCACTGTGACGCCGCCTTTGTCTGTGCTGCCGAGATCTGCGCAGCGGCCTCAGCCCCCGGACTGAGGGGCGGCGGCTGGACCGGCGCAGGAGGAGCCTCATGCGATGCCGTGATGATCGCCACATCCTCGAGCCGCCGAAAATCCACTGCTGTCTCGATGACGGCAACCTTCAGCAGGCCACTGTCATCACTGTGCTGTGCAGAAACACGCCCCACGGCAATTCCTTTCGGATAGATACCGCCAAAACCTGACGTGACAACAGCATCTCCATCCTCCACATCGGCATTTCGTGGGATGTCGACCATCTGCGGCATATAGGGGTTATCCATTGTTCCCGTTAAGATCCCCGTCACACGCGACTCCGAGCGCTGAATGATCGTTCCAACCGAAGAACGTGCATCGAGAATGAGCTGGACTTTGGAGGAGACGGGTCCGACCTCTGTCACACGCCCGACAAGTCCCTGTCCTGTGACTACGGGCATATTTTCGCGCACACCGTCTTTCGATCCGCGGTCGACAACAATCATACTCGTCCAGAGTGCTGTATCTCTGCCAATGACACGCGCTGCAAGAAGATCGAATTGATGTGCGCCCTGCTTGTAGGAAAGGAGCTCGCGCAGTCGTTCATTCTCTGCAGCATACTCCGCTGCTGTCGTATTTTGCTGACGCAGCTGCTCTACTTCGCTTTTGAGCATCTTATTTTGTTCGTGTACCGTTGCGATTTCCCATACATTCGCCGTAATGGTTTGAATTTGCTGGCCGACGAACGATGATACCATCTCAAAGGGAGCAAGTATCGTCCCCACCGTGCTCGTTGATGCTGTCGCCTGGAATCGCCCGCGCGCAGCAAAGAAGATCACACACAGAAGTGCAAGCAGAACAAAGAGCAGTGCCCAGATCTTGCGCCCGGATTGTCGTGCCCGTTCGAGTCGGTCAATCATTGCTTCAATTTCTTTGAGGACATGACGACGTTCTTGAGCAGTCCGATGTTCTCAAGCGTGCGTCCTGTCCCCTCACCGACGCAGGACAGTGCCTCCTCGGAGACGAGCACGGGCATCCCCGTCTCATGTGAAAGAAGCTTGTCGAGGTTCATGAGGAGCGCACCACCGCCCGTCATCATGATGCCGTGATCCATCACATCTGCAGCAAGTTCCGGAGGTGTCTTCTCAAGTGTACTCTTCACCGCATCGATAATTTTATAGATTGGCTCATTCAGTGCCTCACGAATCTCCTTCGCATGAACGGTGAGCGTCTTTGGCAGACCACTCACGAGATCACGTCCTCGAATGTCCATCGTACGATCCGTATCCGGCGTCACAATCGCCGTGCCAACCGATATCTTGATCTCCTCCGCCGTACGCTCACCGATCATGAGATTATACATACGCTTGATGTACTGGACAATGGAGGAATCCATCTCATCGCCGCCGATGCGGATGGAGCGGCTCGTGACGATGCCGCCGAGCGAGATCACGGCGATCTCCGTCGTGCCTCCGCCGATATCGACGACCATACTCCCCGTCGCTTCTTCAACGGGAAGTCCTGCACCAATTGCCGCAGCCATCGGCTCCTCGATGAGATACGCCTCGCGTGCGCCCGCCTGCTGTGCAGCGTCAATGACGGCACGCTTTTCTACCTCGGTGACCCCCGAGGGCACGCCGACCACCACGCGCGGACGAACGAACGACTTAGAACGCATTGCCTTGCGGATGAAGTACTTCAGCATTGCCTGCGTCACGTCGAAGTCGGCAATGACTCCGTCCTTCATTGGGCGAATCGCCACAATGTTGCCTGTGTGCGCCCGATCATTTGCTTTGCTTCCTCGCCCACCGCAAGAACGTCCCCTGTGTCACTTTTTTTATCGCAACCACGGACGGCTCACGCAGCACAATTCCACGTCCCTTGACGTGAACGAGCGTATTTGCCGTTCCAAGGTCAATCCCCTATATCATTTCCACCAAAAAGGCCAAACATTGTGAATGAAGTCTCCTTCCGCAACATAAGCAGCATTCATATGAATCTGTTGATCGATAGTTTCTTGCCCTGCGATCGATTTTCGCGGACTTTTTCCTATTAACAGACGTGCAGAATCAGTATAGCATAAGAAGGTTTTTTCCATGAGATTTTTAACTCACACGAATAAATTCAATATCATTATTCCAGCAATAATTCTTAAGAATCACTGATAACCCCTGCCATCAAGTCTCGACACGCCTTTTTCAGGCAGTTTGGCACGAAAATCCTCACAGATTACACTCCACATCTGGTCCTATCTTTTATGCAGAAGGAAAACTGCACCAATCTGACAAACTTCATTTTGTGAGTGATTCCTATAATGAGCTGCTTTCTTCCTTCCCGCATACACAGCTATTCGGATGATCTTCCTATATTTCTTGACGTATGCCCTATTCTTCCTCTATAATGAATACAAGATTATATTTCAGAAAGGAACTGAAGCGGATGGACATTCAATCAAGGCTGCTGACCGTTGATTTTTATAATTGCAAAGGTGATCGGTGCAGTGATGAGCAGTCCTTGTGCAGCAGCGTTACCAATGCTCTCCGCACGCTGGAGCTCGCGCCTGTACAAGTCATCAGCAATGTGCAGGGCAGCGGGCATATCTCCCTGCTGGCACTATTGCCGGATGGACACATCGCCGTTCACGTACACCCTGACCTGCGGCACGTCTCGCTCGACATCTACCTCTGCCGTGAGGATGTCTCACTTGATCCCGTTGCCCATGCACTGCGCAAAATTTTCCAGCCGGACAAGATGAAGAGCACGCATCTCCGCCGCGGTGACTTCCGTGCATTGTCGGAGATACGTCCCAAAACGACAACGCGTGTCGCGCCCATCCGTAAAATAAAAACAACAGGAGCCAAAGTGATACGCATCCTTGCCCGCCGAAACCGACACTAAACAAAGAACTCCTCCGTGATCATCCAAGACGGATGATCACGGAGGAGTTCTTGTATATCAGCCTTTCTGACACGCCGGGCAATAACCAAAGAAATACATCTGTTGGGAGACAATTCGATACCCTGTGACAGATGCCACATTTTTATCAAAAGCAGGGAGCGAATCAATCGGCACATCCGCAACCGTGTCGCAGGAAATACACCGAACGTGTGGGTGCGGTGATATGTCCGCATCGTAGCGAAATGCCTCTTCACCTACATTCAGCTCACGTACGATGCCGATCTCACAAAAACGCATCGAGCGACTTATAGACCGTAGCCAAGCTCATCGTCGGATAGTTCGGACGCAGCTCTTTATAGAGTGTCTCTGCTGTCGGGTGCTCCGTCGTCTGTGCCAGTGCCGCATAGACAGCAAGACGCTGGGGCGTTACCTTCTTTTTGTTTCGACGAAGAATATCTGTCACTTCGCCAATTGTTAACATAGTTCGTTCACGCATAACTATTCCTATTTTCTACTTCCAAAAAACTAAAGTCATTATTATTTATGTATTATAATACTCTATCCATGGGTTTCTGTCAATAGTCCTATGTCGATTGATTTTCTGTGACTTTTGCACCGCAAAAAAATCATGTTATAATGATGACGGAATCACAAGAGAAAGGTTGGATGTCATGCGTATTTCCGATATTCCTGCGTCAATTGCCAAGGAGCTCTCCATTCGGCCGAAACAAGTGGAGTCCGTCATTGCTCTCCTCGACGAAGGCAATACGATCCCGTTCATTGCGCGCTATCGCAAGGAGGCGACGGGCTCGCTCGAGGATGAGGTGCTGCGCCGCGTGGAGGAGCGACTGACCTATCTGCGCAGTCTCGTCAAGCGGCAGGAGGAGATTCTCACGCGCATTGAGGAGCAGGGCAAGCTGAACGAGGAGCTGCGCACGGCAATCGAGGCAGCCGAAAAGCTGCAGACCCTAGAGGATCTTTACCGCCCCTACAAGCAAAAAAAGCGCACGCGTGCCTCGGTAGCACGCGAGCGCGGGCTCGCACCGCTCGCCGACGCGATCCTCCTACAGCGCGAGACGACGGGCAATGCCGAGGAATACGCCGCTGCCTTTGTCAATCCGGCGGCGGACGTCCCCTCCTCTGTCGATGCACTGGCAGGGGCACGCGACATTCTTGCCGAGCAGATCATGGACGAAGCAGAGGTGCGCCGTACTCTGCGCGATGTATACCGGCGCACTGCCATCCTTGAGACGACCCTTGACCACACGGCGGAGGGAGCGGATACCTTTGCGATGTATGACGGCTACCGTGAGCCCGCCCGCACCCTCCCCTCTCACCGTATCCTCGCCATCAACCGCGGTGAGAAGAAGGGCTGTCTGACCGTACACATCAGCATAGATCACGAGGAAAACATCGAATGGATCAGCCGGCGTATCCATCGACGCCCGTCGATTTTCACCGAGGAGCTGCGCGCTGCTGTGGAGGACGGCTACAAGCGTCTCCTCGTTCCTGCACTGGAACGCGAACTGCGCGCCGACCTGACGGCACAGGCGGAGGAAAAGGCGATCCGCATCTTTGGACATAATCTGCGCCAGCTGCTCCTGCAGCCCCCGCTTGCAGGGCATACGGTGCTCGGGCTCGATCCCGGCTACCGCACGGGATGCAAGATGGCGGTCGTCGACGCAACGGGCAACGTCCGCGCAAGCGGCGTCATTCAGGTGACACAGAGCGACAGCGCGCGCGCAGCAGCCGCAAAGGCGGTGGAGAAGCTCGTAGCAGAACATGGCATCACGCTCATCTCCATCGGCAACGGCACGGCATCCCTATGAGACGGAGCAATTCGTTGCGGCACTGATCCGCACGAATAAGTGGAAGAACGTACACTATCTCATCACGAACGAAGCAGGCGCATCGGTCTACTCCGCCTCCGCACTCGCCAAGGAAGAGCTGCCGGACTACGATGTGACGATTCGCGGCGCGGTATCCATCGCGCGCCGCGTGCAGGATCCGCTGGCAGAGCTCGTTAAGATCGACCCACAGGCGATCGGTGTCGGACAGTATCAGCATGATGTGAGCCAGAAGGAACTGAAGGAAACGCTCGATGCGACTGTCGAGGACGCCGTCAACCATGTCGGCGTGGATCTCAACACCGCCTCCCCGGCACTTCTCGGCCGTATTGCGGGCATCAATACCACGGTTGCCAAGAACATCGTCGCCTACCGCAACAAGCATGGCCGTTTCAAAAACCGCAGTGCTCTGCACGATGTGGCGCGTCTCGGTGATGCGGCATTTACCCAATGCGCGGGATTCCTGCGCATCCATGACGGGGAAACGCCGCTCGACGGCACGGCGATCCATCCCGAGTCCTACACGCTTGCACGCAGCATTCTCACCGAACTCGGCGCAGCAGAGAGCGATCTCAGCGACCGCACAAAGCTGCCTGCACTCGCCCAAAAGACCGCCCACACCAGCCCACAGGCACTGGCGGAAAAACTGCATGCGGGCATCCCGACCGTCACCGACATTCTGAAAGCGATTGCACGCCCCGGGCGCGACCCGCGCGAGGATCTGCCCGCGCCGCTGATGCGGCAGAATATCGTCAAGCTCTCCGACCTCGCCGTCGGCACGATCATGCGCGGAACCGTGCGCAACATCACGGACTTCGGCGCATTCATCGACATTGGGCTAAAGCAGGCGGGACTGCTCCACATCTCGGAGATGAGTCGCCGCCGTGTGAAGCATCCGCTCGACGTGCTGTCCGTCGGGGACACGTTCGATGTCATGGTCATCAGTCTCGATGAAGAGCGTGGCCGCATCGGGCTCTCCCTGAAGCGCATGGAAAAGGAGAAAAAGAACGCATGAATCTCCTGCAAAAGACCATCGCCGCCATCACTGTGCCCGATGATGCGCTCGCCCGCCGCGTGACCGCTGCGCTCTGCACGCGCAGCGGGATTCATTTCGGGCAGCTCGGCGATGCCCTCGCACGCTATATTGCACTGACGGGTGAGCGTCATCCTGCCCCGCCGCAGACGAGTGTCGTCATCTCCTGTGCCGATCACGGTGTTGCCGCAGAGAGCGTCAGTGCGTACCCGCCTGAGACGACGCTGAACATGATGTGCAACTATCTGATGGCACGCGGCGGTGCGGCAAACGCTGTCGCCAACTACGTCCCCTGCCCGTCTCTGCGTTGCCGATCTCGGCGTCAATGCCGACACGGCGGGAATCCCCGACCTGCTTCACCGCAGCATTGCACGCGGGACGGAAAACATGACCAAGGGTGCTGCCATGACGCACGCACAGGCAATACAGGCAATCGAGACGGGGATCGGTCTTGCGGCGGACTGTGCTGCACGCGGCGACCGCTGCATTCTGCCCGGCGAGATGGGAATCTCGAACACGACATCGAGTGCCGCCATCACCGCCGCCATCCTCCGCCTCACCCCTGAGGAGGTCACAGGGCGCGGGGCAAATATCTCGGATGAGCGTCTGCATCACAAAGTGGAGATTGTGCGGCGTGCGCTCGCCGTCAATCAGCCCAATCCGCAGGACGGCATCGACGTACTCGCCAAGGTCGGCGGCTTTGAGCTTGGCTGCATCGCGGGCATCATCCTCGGTGCCGCCGCACATCGCATTCTGGTTGTTCTGGACGGCGCAAATACGACATCAGCGGCACTCATCGCGCACGCCATTGTACCGAACTGCGTGCACGCGCTGCTCGCATCCCACGCATCACTGACGGAGCACTCTCAGCCCCACGCACTGCGCCATCTGGGACTCACCCCAATGCTGCGCCTCGACATCCGCCTGAGCGAGGCGGCGGGATCGTCGATTGCCCTGCGGATGCTGGAGCTGATGCTCAGGGCATGGGCGGCGACGGACGCTTCACCGCGTTGCTGCGAGCCCTTTCTCCTGCCGCCGCACAGAATACTCCCTGCCTCCTCAGCAACTGAGGAAAATACATACGACATCTCCGCACCAAACCGTACGGTGATGGATGCGGCACAGTATCGTCTCGACAATCTCGCAAAGCCGATTCACAGTCTCGGGTTCCTTGAGCACATCGCGGTACAGCTTGCAGGAATCACGGGGAATATCCGTCTGCCGTCAAACAGCAGGGCAGCACTCTGCCTTCTCTCTGGCGGAGAGGAACTGCCCGCCGAACTCCACGCCATCATCTCCGCCATGACAGAAGAACGCTGTATCGATGTGTACTGTCTGCCTGCTGTCATGGAAAACGCAGAACGTCATGCCGCCGTGCACGCCATCGCCGCCAACCATCCACTCCTCATCCTCGGCAGCATGAGGAGTGACGCAGCAGCCGTCCGCACAGCACTTTGTGCAGCGGCAGAGAGCGGAGCGCTCGTCCTCCCGGGGGATGCGGCGACCGATCACATTGTGCGGGAGTACTGTGTGATCAGCCCCGCCCTTACCCACTATGTCCTCCATCTCCTGCCCGAGATGATCACAGCGGAGATCGACGCCCCTGCCGGCATCGTCGGCATCCTCGGCCTTGAGATCGTCTACGCCGCCCTCCATATCATGAACGATATGAAGACCTTTACTGAGGCAAAAGTCGCCGTCGCCATCGACGGAGCAGGGGTGGGACGGCAGGTACGGGAATAAAAAAACGGCAGATCACTGCCGTTTTTTTATTGTTCTGCTTCTAACTGACCGCGCCGAAACACCTTGCCAATCGTACCGAACTGGAAGATCGCCGCCTCTTTGATCGTGAACCGTCCATAGGTATTCCCCAAACGATAGTTCGAGTTAAACGCCTCGCGCATCCCGCCCGCTGTATGCATCTCCTCGCCGTAAACGAGGAAGGGATTCGGCACAACGGCAAAGAGATTATTGCCGAGCGGCATACCCCAGTAGTCCGCATCCCGCGTCGGCGTCACGGCAACAAAACGAGGTTCGAGCTCGGGGCGGCTGTGCCGCAGCTGCATATTCGTACAACGCATCCCCTGCACCTCAAAATTTCGGATAAAGTCATCCTGTGCCTTCTTCTTCTGGAACATTGTCCCAGGCACATCATAAAGGCCATTATATTCACGCACAAAGTCCGCCGCACGCTCCTCAGGGGTTCGCTCGCGCAGCTCATGCTGCGGAATCCCCGCCAAAGTTGCCTCAGCGGTCTTTTTACGTGCAGCTTCCGTCTGCTTTGCCTGATCGTTGATCGCAGTCTCTCGCCGCCGCCGACACGCGCATAGCTGCCGGCCGCACGCCGCATAGCATTCGGTGGCTTTTCCGATTTTTTTTCGGCAGCCTTGTTCGGTGTCCCCGTGTACGCACGCGTCATCTCGCGTTTCATCTCTTCATCGAGAAGATCACTCACTGAGACGGGTGTACGTACCGTTGTGCTCTCATCATCACCACGATCATCCGCATTCTGCCTCTTCTCTGAGGGGCTCTGCGGTCCTTCCGCTGCATGCTCTGTTTTTCCAGACGCTGCGCTAATTCGTCGATACGACTTTGCTGACGCAGCACCATCTTCTCGAGCAGCGTGACACGTTTCGCGAGTTCATGAATCCGTGTCAGTTCGTCGGTTCCCATTCCCCCATCTTACCTCTCAGACTGTGATCGACTGTGCGTGGGCAAGCGTCTCACGCGCCTCACGAACAATATCGTCGATGATGGTCTTTACCGGCTCGACCCTGCGCAGCAGCGTCAGTGTCTCACCCGCCTGCATCATGCCGTTTACGACATCGCCGTCGACCGCCGCCAGCTTATTGGTGCCTGTCGCACGGTCGAGGAGCTCCTGCTTCGTCGCCTTGCCCGAGTACTCGAGCGCGACGAAGTCCTCGGCGAACTTTGTTCTTGATGCCGCGCACTGCGCCGCCGATCGTGATGCCCGTCACGATGGTATCCGTATCCACCGCTGCGATCAGCTTTTTCCTTCATATTCGGATGGACGACACACTCCTCGGCAACGAGGAAGCGCGTTCCCATCTGAACGCCGGCCGCACCCACGAGCGGTGCAGCTGCGAGTCCGCGACCATCGCCGAATCCCCCGCCATGATCACGGGCAGCGAGACCTCGAGGGATGACCTGTTCCATCAGCGGCATCGTCGAGAGGACGCCGATGTGGCCGCCTGCCTCCATGCCCTCGACGACGATGGCATCGGCGCCCTTTTCCTCGACGCGCTTTGCGAGCTTTACGCTCGGCACGACGGGAATGACCTTGACTCCCTGCCGCATGAAGTTTCTCAAAGTACGGGACGGGGTTGCCTGCACCGAGCGTGACGAATGCAGGTTTTTCCTCGCAGATGACATCCACGATCTCTTCCTTGTTGGGCGCCATGAGCATGATGTTTACCCCGAACGGCCGATCCGTCAGACTGCGGCAGCGGCGAGATCTCATCACGCGTATACTCCGTCGTGCGTCCGCCGGTTGAGATGATGCCGGCACCGCCCGCATTGGATACGGCAGACGCGAGGTTCGCTTCCGAAATCCACGCCATGCCTCCCTGCAGAATGGGGACATCGAGCCCCAAGAGTCCCTTCAACCGATTTGCCAGTGAATCCCTCCTATATATGTTCTATGCCTGCTACGGCATGGGCGGACATCCCTTCGCCCGCTCCGGTGAAACCAAGTCGTTCCTCCGTCGTCGCCTTGACGCTGACATCGCGGAAGTCGATGCCGAGCCAATTGGCAATGTTCTCACGCATCGCCGGAATATGCAGCTGCAGCTTCGGTGCCTGTGCTACGATAACAGCGTCCACGTTGCCGATGGAAAACCCTGCCGCTCGAACGAGCTGAGCCGTTTCGGCAAGGAGTTTTCCACTGTCTGCACCCGCATAACGCGGATCGGTATCGGGAAAATGCTGCCCGATGTCGCCGAGTGCCGCTGCCCCAAGGAGAGCATCAGAAATGGCGTGCAGCAGCACATCTGCATCCGAGTGCCCCAGCAGCCCCTTTTCATATGGTATATCCACACCGCCAAGGATGAGCTTGCGCCCCTCCACCAGACGGTGCACATCATAGCCAATGCCCACTCTGGTCATACGCGGTCCTCCTTACGCCGACGGACGACACCGCCGAGCAGCCGTTTTGCCTCATGGACGGCAGTCTTCATCAGCTCTCCTGCCCCCATATCATTGCGCAGAATAGCTTCTGCGACCACCATATCCTCAGGGGTCGTCACCTTGATATTGCTGTATTCGCCCTGCACAATACGAACGGAAACGCCGATGCGCTCCACCAGGCTCGCATCGTCTGTACCGAGAAAGCCGTCCTCATCCGCCCTGCGGTTCGCCTCGAGCAGGATCTCCTTGCGAAAGCCCTGCGGGGTCTGCACCTGCCAGAGGGTTTTACGTGGTGGTGTCGCAGCGACCGTACCATCCTCGGCGGCAATCTTGATCGTATTTTTCTCGGGCACGGCGACAATGCCAGCTCCATCTGCGCGCACGACGCGGATCAGCTCCTCGATCGTTTCGCGGCGGACGAGCGGACGCGCCGCATCGTGGACAAGGACGATGTCCGCTTCCTCCGATACGACCGCCAAGCCGTTGCGGATCGAATACTGCCGCTCCGTTCCGCCCTCGACTACGCGCCACGGGGCAAGCCCCTTGACATGACTGAGGAGTCCCTTGACCGCCTCCACCTCATCGGCACCAACTGCGACAATCAGTTCACCGACCGACGGAACCTTCGAGAAGGTCAGCAGCGTCCGCAGCAGCATTGGCTTTCCTGCAAGGGTCAGAAAGACCTTATTGAGACCGACCTGCATCCGGTGCGCCTGTCCTGCCGCAGGAAAAACTACACTTACCATACATTCCTCCCGATGCATTTCATTCCCGCACGAGTTTCGCAAAAATCATACGCCCCGCAGCTGTTTGAAGTGCTGACGTAACCTCGACGGAGACGATCTCATTCATGCAGCGGAATCCACCGTCCACCACGATCATCGTACCGTCATCGAGATAGGCAAGCCCCTGTCCATGTTCTTTGCCTGGGCGGACAATCTGCACGGACATCAGATCGCCCGGAATCGCCACGGGCTTAACCGCATTCGAGAGAGCGTTGATGTTAAGTACTGAAACACCACGCAGCTGTGCGACCTTGTTGAGGTTGAAGTCGTTCGTGATGATCTTCCCGCCGACCTCCTGCGCAAGCTGGAGGAGCTTGGAATCCACCTCGGCAATGTCCTCAAAGTCCGCCTCCGTGATCTCCACCTTCATGCGCGACTCCTTGCGGATCTTTTGCAGGATATCGAGCCCGCGCCGCCCGCGCACACGTTTCAAGGCATCCGGCGAGTCAGCGATATGCTGCAGCTCCTCCAGTACAAAGACGGGGATGAGCAGCGTCCCTCGAGAAAGCCCGTCTCGCAGATATCCGCGATGCGGCCGTCAATGATGACGCTCGTGTCGAGCAGCTTGTACTGCCTATTCTCCTGCCCGTCCCGTACGGTCAGCGGCATAGGGGTACGCACGTCGGGGCGCATGCGGATCACCTCGCGCAAAAAGCGCGGCACAAAAGTCAAAGACCTCGGCGATCTCCTGCTGTTTCTGCACCATAATGTGCACACCGAGATACCCGATCACGATGCTGAACACGATGGGGATGTAATCACCGACAATGGGAATCGTAGAAAATGCATCGCCCAGGAGGCGCGCTATAATAAGTCCGATAAAAAGCCCAATTGCCCCGGCAATCACATCGCGTGTCGGCATCTTCGCCAGCTGACCCTCCACCCAGATGGAGAGACTGCGCAGCCGTCCGGTAAAAAAATGGTGCCAGAGGATAGCCGATCAGCCCGCCGAGCACCGTCCCTGCACAGAATGCAGAACAGTCCTGCAAGCGACAGGTCAAAGACCCCCAGTTCTGTATGCCACAGCGGTGCAGAAAAATAGGCGTTGACCGACGGAACGGCAAGTTCAAAGGCGGTCGCGCCGATGACTGCCGTAATGAGTACGATGAAAAAACGTAAAATTCGTTCGAATAACAAACATTCACCTCCCTTCTCATTCGAAAGGTCGGGAAACTGCCATAAATACACCTTCCCCAACACACCCAGTATAATAAAAATCCCATTGTCAAAAACAGACGATAAAGACTAACCATGAGGGTTGACATATTTTATCTATGGAATATAATGATTATCATGTTTAGTTGTTTATAGCATTTTCTATTATTAGGAGCAGAACTATGTCAGGATTTGAAAGTGCAGTACATCTCTTCCACAGCGGTGGGCTGGTCATGTATCCTCTGCTGATTCTGTCGTTCATCACGATTGCCATCGCCGTGGAGCGGTTTTCTTACTACCGCGTCAACCGCAGGGGATCCCGCGCATTCTTTCATGGGGTCTATCACTCTGCTGTCCAGAAGGACTGGGATACGATCATCAATCTCTGCAAGGAGTACCCCTCCGCAATCAGCCGCATTGTCGAGAGCGGTATCGAGAACGGCCGCACGGAGAATACGATGAAGAATGCTTTTTCCGACCGCATGTCGATGGAGTCGATCAACTTTCGCCGCTATCTCGACTATCTGAGCGCGATCGTTACGATTGCCCCGCTGCTCGGTCTCTTGGGCACGGTCACGGGCATGATTCAGACGTTCAGCGTCCTCGATGCGGGCGGCGGCGCATCCGCCATTACGGGCGGTGTCGGTGAGGCACTGGTTGCGACGGCATCGGGACTCTGCGTGGCGATCATCGCATTCTGCATCTACACCTACTTCAGCCATCAGCTGGATACGATTGTGACGGATACGGAGCGTCTCTGCACAACGATTGTGACTGCGAAGAAAGAAAGCTGGGATGCGTAATGAATTTTAGCAATCACCGCCTCAAAAAGAAGCCGGAGTTCATGATTATACCGATGATCGACATCATCTTTTTCCCTGCTCGTCTTCTTTATGATGAACAGCCTGCAGACGGTGGCGCAGAAGGCTCTCGCCGTTCAGCTGCCGCAGGCACAGACGGCAACTGCACCAGCACAGCTGCCGATCATCATGACGCTCGATGCAGACGGACATATTACGATTGACAACAATCCCGTGAGCATCACGGAGTCCACGGCGATCATGAAACGTCACATGGAGGAGAATCCGAATGCGGCGGTCGTCCTGCAGGCAGATCAGCGCACGGCGCATGGGCAGGTAGTTGCCGTGATGGACATGCTCAAAGGAGCGGGGGTCAAACGGCTCTCGATTGCGGCAGAGCAGAAGGATAGATCGATGGAGCAGCATCTCTCATGGAGAAAAGCATATATCGTCTCTGCCGCCATTCACGTCGTCATCTTTCTCCTGCTCGTCGTCGGACTTGCCGCCGTCATCGCAAAGCAGGAGCAGCAGATCTATGAGATCGATCTGCAAACATCAGATTTCAGTCAAGGCAGCGGACACGAGGGCAGCGGCAGTTCCAAAAGTCTCTTCCCGGAGCCGCTGAAGGCGGAGGAGGTTGCAAAGCGCGTCGAGACGGTGCAGCAGCCCATGCTCCCAACGACTTCACCGACAGATACGGCCTCCATCGTTCCGGATGAAATTGCACTTCCATCTTTCTGCTGCACCTTCCCCTGACGGATACAGAAAGTACGGCAGGGGAACAACGACCGGCACCAGCGGTACAAGTACGGGGAGCAGAAAACAGCACAGAAGGCGAGCACGGCCATGACACAGATACGGGACCACAGGCGGGGAACAGTACAGGAAATGTCTCAGGCCCCGGAGATGCTCCCTTCGATACAGCAGGGACTTCGCGCAGCAATCGATGCAAATAAAGCCTACCCACCTATGGCGGTGAAGCGCAGCTTGACCGGTACAGTGACCATCTCGATTGTTGTGGATGCTTCCGGTAATTTCGCAGTGTCACAATTGCATCATCGTCCGGATACAAACTGCTCGATGATGCCGGTGTGGCTGCCGCCTATGCTGTTGGCAGCTACCCAAATCCGACTGGAAAAACGGTACGGGCAACCGCTCCCGTTGTTTTTGATCTGGACTAGAAAAGAGCCCGACAGAGAATAACATTGTCTGCCGGGCTTTTTAGGAATCACGGATTGGATTCAGCTGTACCTTCTGACGACCGTGAATAGAGTCATCTATTTTTCTTCGAGCAACTGAACCAGTTCATCATAATCCCGCTTCAGCTGTTCATGTTCATCCAATAGCTGCAGGACAGTGAGCACGGCAATGCGCTGAACATCAAAACTGCGTGCTTTTTTTGACATATCCTCAATGCGGCGATCACATTCTGCCGCGAGTTTTTTGAGACGCTCCGGTTCATCGGTTTTGAGCTGATAGGTCTGCCCGAACATCTCGACGACGACCCTTTCGGTCGTCGCTTTTTTTCCTGCCATAGCTCTCTCACCGCCTTTTATCCGCGAAGCTGTGCGTGAAGCTGCTCCTCCGCCGCCTGCAGGATCGCGGCGAATGCCGCATCCACTTCCTCATCGGTCAGGGTCTTGTCGTCGGACTGGAAATGCAGGGTGGAACGCCATGCTCTTCTTCCCTCGCCCACCTGTTTGCCCTCATAGACATCAAAGAGGGTCGCACCGCGGAAGTAACTGCCGCCCTTCTTCGCGATGACGCGCTCGATCTCCGCCGTCGTAAGGTCAGCATCCACGAGGATCGCAAGGTCGCGCGTCGATGCGGGATACTTTGGCAGAGCCTTAATCGCAGCCTTTTTCTTGCGGTAGCGCAGCAGTGTCTCAGCATCCATCTCAAAGACGTAGACACTCTGTCCGATGCCAAAGTTCGCGGCGACCGTCGGATGAATCTCGCCGAGGACGGCGATCACGTCGCGCCCCTTTTTGAAGAATGCCGTCTTGCCGGGGTGCATCGCAAAGTGCTCGCCGCGCTCCACCGTATATTTTTGTACGCCGATGGCGGAGAGGAAATGCTCCAGCACGCCCTTTGCATCGTAGAAATCGACCATCGCATTGTCCGTATCCCATGCGATGGGATTGCGCCGCCCTGTGAGTAGTCCTGCCACTTTGCGCTTTTCCTCGACGAGTTCTGTGACAGGCAGTGCCTTTGGGAAGAAGACGGGCGCAATGTCAAGAGCCGCAGATCGAGATTCCGACGTGCCACGTTGCGCGCCGCATTCTCGAGAATGCTCGTCAGGAGGGTCGTGCGGACGAGCGGATATTCTTCCATGAGCGGGTTCATGATGGGAATCGCGCGGCGGAGGACGCTGTCCTCGGGCACGCAGAGCTTGTCGAGAGCCGCTGTGCTCGTAAAGCTGAACGAGAGCTCCTCCGTCATGCCGAGGGAGGCAAAGGTCTCGCGCATGGTATCGACAAACGCCTGCATCTCACTGACCGATCCCCTGCAGGACTGCTCTCGACGGCATCTTTCGATGCGATGTTGTCAAAACCGTAGAGCCGCGCAACCTCCTCCGAGATGTCCTCCATCAGCGTCACGTCTCCGCGCCATGAAGGAACGACGACGCGATAGGTCTCAACCCCTGCTCCTCGACGATAAAACCGAGGGAGCGCAGTGCCGATGCCATCCACTCGCCCGGGATAGTTCGCGCCGATGCGCTCCGCGACGGCGCGCGCATTGAACGTGAGTACCGTCGGGACGCGCGGCGCGGGATTGACGTCAATCGTCCCCTCTGCCACGGCGCAGGCATCCATCTCCGCGAGGAGCTGTGCGCACGCGTCACGGCACGAATGGTCTCCGTCTCATCCACGCCGCGCTCAAACCGTCCCGATGCCTCGGAGCGGAGACCGATGCGCCGCGCCGTGCGGCGGATGGTCGGCCCATGGAAGGACGCCGCCTCAAGGACGACCGTCGTCGTTTGGTCCGTCACCTCGGAATCGAGCCCGCCCATGATGCCGGCAAGCCCTGCGGGCTTCTCGCTGTCGGCAATGACGAGCTCATCTCCGACGGCGATACGGTTTGAATCATCCAGCGTATGGAGCTGTTCCCCTGCACGAGCGCGCCGCGCCGTCAGCGTATGTCCTGCGATACGATCATAGTCGTACGCGTGGAGGGGCTGTCCCAGCTCCAGCATGACGAAGTTCGTCACGTCGACGACATTGTTGATCGAGCGGATGCCCGCACCGCGCAGACGATCCACCATCCATGCGGGCGTGGGAGCAACCTTCACATCGCGCAGGACACGCGCAGAGAAACGGTGGCACAGCTCCTTGTCGTCGATGTGAATGGAGACGAGATCCGCAGCGCGGACGCCCGCCGTCTCCTTCACCTCAATCGTCGGCATGCGCAGCGATTTGCCCGTCAGCGCGGCGACCTCCCGCGCAATCCCGATGACACTGAAGCAGTCGGCGCGGTTTGCCGTCAGCTCGAACTCGAGGATCACATCGTCGAGGCCGAGTACCTGCGCCGCCGGTACACCGACGGGTGTATCGGACGGCAGAATGTAGATGCCGTTCACCTGCTCATCGGGCAGTCCCTCGGTATCAATGGCAAGCTCGCCCGCCGAACACATCATGCCGTTCGAGGGGATGCCGCGCAGCTTGCCCTTCGAGATCTTCTTGCCGTCGGGGAGCACTGCGCCGACTGTGGCGACGGGGACGATATGCCCCTCGCGCACATTGGATGCGCCCGTCACGATCTGCGTCAGCTCCGCACCGCCCATGTTCAGCTGACAGACGAGCAGATGATCGGGAGTCCGGATGCGGCGTGATCTTCTCGATGCGCCCGGTGATGACCTTTTCAAGCCCCTCGTCGGCACGTACAATGCGCTCGACGGGCACACCGGCCATCGTCAGGCGGTCGGCAATCTTCTCCGCCGGCTCATCTATCTCAACATAATCCTTCAGCCATTTGATGGAAACCCTGCATAGTCCCGCCTCCTTAGAATTGATGTAAGAAACGCACGTCGTTGTCGTAGAACAGACGCAGATCATCCACGCCGTACGCGAGCATCGCGATGCGCTCTACGCCCATGCCGAATGCAAAGCCCGACACTACATTGGGATCGTAGCCGCTCATGCGCAGAACGTTCGGATGCACCATGCCCGCGCCGAGGATTTCGAGCCAGCCCGTGCCCTTGCACACACGGCAGCCCGCACCATGACAGGCGGAGCAGGAAATATCAACCTCGGTGGACGGCTCGGTAAACGGGAAGAAACTCGGGCGAAAAACGCACCTTGGCGTCGGCGTCGAAGAGTTCATGCAGGCACAGCTCAAGGGTTCCTTTGAGATCGGCAAAGGAGATGTCCTTGTCGATGACGAGCCCCTCCACCTGCGTGAACATCGGCGAGTGCGTCGCATCGTAGGAGTCGCGGCGATAGACACGCCCGGGCGCGATCATGCGGATCGGAGCATTCGGCTCGTTCTTCTGCATCGTACGTGCCTGCACGGGCGAGGTCTGAGAGCGCAGCAGAATATCCTCCGTGATGTAGAAGGAATCCTGCATATCGCGCGCGGGGTGATCCTTCGGCAGGTTGAGTGCCTCAAAGTTGTAGTAGTCCGTCTCAATCTCAGGGCCTTCCTCCACCGTAAAGCCCATCTGCAGAAAGATTTTTCTTGATGCGGTTCAGCGTGATCGTGAGCGGATGCAGATGTCCGATCTTCATCGTTCGTCCGGGCAGCGTGACGTCGATCTGCTCGGCGTCGATCTTGGCCGCCAGTTCACGCTGGGCAAGTTCCTCAGACTTCTTCGCGAGGAGCTCTTCGAGCTCGGCACGCGCCTCGTTGACGATCTTGCCGATGCGCGGACGTTCCTCCTGTGCGAGGGCGCCCATGCTGCGCATGAGGGTCGTCAGCTCTCCCTTTTTCCCCAGAATCTTGACACGTATATCGTTAAGCTCACTCAGCGAGCCCGCTGTCTCTGCAATCGCAGCTCGGGCACGCGCCTTGAGTTCTCTGATCTTTTCGTCCATAACGTCCTCCTGTATGTGCACGTCGTCACGACACAATACGATTCAAACAACAATTCTCAGTTTACCATATTCACGCCAAAAAATCTATGGACATACGGATAAGATGAAGGGAATGTCTGCAAAGAGCACATTTCCAATTTGAACAAACATTGTTTTTATAGTATTCTATACGAGGTCACCGATGTCCCCCACACAAATTGTATCCCCACAGGAGGTCTCCATGGACACACTCATGAAAAGTACTGCCGATCTGATCGCGCAGCCAACCAGTCTCTTTGCGCTGCTCGCCGTACTCATCCTGATTCTCGGCTATCTGCAGATGCGGCGCATCCACTTCACGACCCACATGCTCATCAGTGTCGCACTGATGCTTGCGCTCACGATCGTACTGCATCAGCTGCGCATCTTTCACATGCCGCAGGGCGGGAGCGTCACCATCGGCGGGATGATTCCCCTCCTCTTTCTCACCTACCGTTACGGGGCAGGCATCGGCTGTCTCGCGGGCTTCCTCTACGGCATGATCAACCTCATGCAGGATGCGTTCATCCTGCACCCCCTGCAGGTACTCTTCGACTATCCGCTGCCCTATATGGCACTCGCGATTGCCGCCGCCGTGCCGGGACGGATCTTCGCGGGAGCCGCACTCGCCTTTGCGGCACGCTTCGCCTGCCACTTTATCTCGGGCGCTGTGTTCTTCGGCTCATACGCACCGGAAGGAATGTCGCCCTATCTGTATTCCCTCGTGTTCAACGCGACCTACCTCGTCCCCGAGGCGCTGATCTGCTTCATCCTGCTGCGCGTACTCCCCGTGCCGCGCCTCCTCGCCGCAATGGATCGGCAAACGCCGCTCTATGGGGCGAAGCTGACGCTATAATGGCTTAGGGAATGACGGTGATCTGAAAGCAGTGAGCCCTTAGCTGTCCTCGTATGTGCGCACGCGCAGGGTCAGTCCGCGCTCCGCACAGATCTTGCGGCAGCGAGCGATCTCCTCCTCGTTCTCCACCTTCTCCACGACAGTGAGAACAACATGGGGAATGTAGGGCTTGCAGTGCTCGGCAAAGGTGAGCATCGCCTCATAGGAACCGATGCCAAACTTCGAGCGCGTGAGTGCAAGATAGCGCTCGGCATTCGATGCATTGAGACTGATGGAGATGGTGTCGAGCAGCCCTGCAAAGCGCTGTGCAAAGACGGTGCCATGCTCCAGCTCACCCAGTCCGTTCGTATTGACGCGCGTCGGCACCTGCGGATGATGCGCCTTGACATAGCGCAGGACACCGAGCACCGTGTCTAGGCGCATCAGGGGCTCGCCGAAGCCGCAGCAAACGACTTCGGAGATGTATTCCCACGGCAGGCGGTCAAGCTCTTCCGTGATCTCAGCAAGTGTCGGATCATGGTCAATCCAGAGCGAGGACTCCTTCGCCATCTCCTTCATGCTGCGCAGGCAGAAAACGCAGTCACAGTTGCAGGAGTTTGTAATATTGACGTAGATGGCACGCTTGCCCTCAGGCTGCTCGCACAGACTCTCCTCCATCGGCAACTAGCGGCCGCCCGCATGGGTTGCGTAAACAATCATAATATGCTCCTAATCATACACAGAAATGAGAAAAGCTGCCCTTACGGCAGCTTTTTGGTTGCACAGCCTTACAGTTTGGTCAGCTCGCCCATAAATTCCTCAAAGGGCAGCCCGTAATTCCACGGCAGATCCAGCTCCTCCGCATAGGTGAGGCAGTGACCGATAAAGTCGGCGGCACATTTCACCCCATCCGCAAGTGGGATACCGCGCACGAGGGACGCCGCGACAATCGCCGCAAACACATCGCCCGAACCGGAACGATCACGCCCGATCTTCACATGATCATAGCAGCGGCTCTCTCCATCCTCATAGAGGTACGTGCGCACGCAGTCGCCCGCGTGAAGGCCGGTAATGACAACAGCACGCGGCCCCATCGCGGCGAGCTGATGTGCCATCTGGGACAGCGCTGCATCGGTCACCACGCCGTCCGGCGGATACGGCAGATCGAGGAGCTGACACGCCTCTGTGAGGTTTGGCGTCACGACGTCTGCAAACGGCATCAGCTGACGCATCTTCGCACAGAGTGCGGGCGTATACGAGGAGTAGAGCGTTCCATGATCTCCCATCACGGGATCGACAATGACCAGCGTATCCTTGCCCTTAAACGTATGCACCGCATCGAGGACGACCTCGATCTGCTCCTCCGAGCCGAGAAAGCCCGTGAGGATCGCATCGAAATCGAGATCGTTCTCCGCCCAGTTCTCCATGTACGGGCGCATACGCGCCGTGTAATCGTCGAGATAGTGGTTCGGAAAGCCCGTATGTACGGAAAGAATCGCCGTTGGGAGCGGACACGCCTGCACGCGCATCGCAGAGATCAGCGGGAGCTGTACTGCCACTGAGCAGCGACCGAATCCCGTGATGTCATTGATGAGAGCGATCCGTTTTTGCCGCGCCGTCAACGGTTGTCCACCCGTTCCGGTATACGGTCGTGCTGCGCGAGGCGCTCCCACGCCAGAGCCTCGTACTTCCGTCCCCGGGAGGCCGTAGTTTGCATAGGGGTCGATCGAGATACCGCCGCGCGGCAGGAATTTCCCCTGTACCTCGATATACTTCGGTGCCATCAGGCGGATCAAATCGCGCATAATGACATTGACAACATCCTCGTGGAAGTCGCCGTGATTGCGAAAGCTCACCAGATAGAGCTTCAGTGATTTGCTCTCGACCATGCGCTCCGCCGGCATGTAGGAAATATAGATCGTTCCGTAGTCCGGCTGCCCCGTAATCGGACAGAGTGTCGTAAACTCAGGACAGTTAAAGCGTACCCAGTAGTCATGATCCGCATGCTGATTTTGAAAGGTCTCCAATGCCTCAGGCGCATAGTCATATCCGTAGTCCGTCCGCTGCGCGCCGAGCGAGGTCAGCCCCTCCTCTGCTTTTTCTCTTCCCATTACATCCCCAAAACTTTTGTTCAAATACATCCTGCGGTTCAGGGCGTCCAAAGAGATAGCCCTGAATCGTATCGGTCTTGCAGATCTTGACGAGGCAGTCGTACTCGTCCTGACGCTCCACGCCTTCGATGCATGTGGTCTTGCCGATGCTGTGGCAGAGCTCCACCGTATACTCGACGAGCTTCTGATCGAAGTGATTGTCCAAGATCCGCATGACAAACGCACGGTCGATCTTGATGATATCACAGTTCAGATTCTTGAGCGAGGACAACGAGGAGTATCCCGTGCCGAAATCATCCATGGCGATCTTGATGCCATGCAGCCGAAATGCGTCGAACTGCGCATTGACGAATTTCAGATCGCTGACGATCTTGCTCTCCGTCAGTTCGAGGACGACGGCATCCGGCGGCATGTCATGCCGGCGCAGGCAGTCCTCGATGAACTCGAGGAACGAGAGATCCTTGATCTGCTCATAGCTCATGTTGACGCTCATGCGGAAGTTCGGAATCTTCTTCCGCCACTTCTTGCAGACGCGCAGTGCCTGCTCAAAAATCCATCGCCCGACGGGCACAATCGTCTTGGTCTCCTCAAGGATACGGATGAACTCCATAGGCGCGACCATGTGCCCCTTTTCATTCTTCCAGCGGAGCAGTGTCTCCGCACCGACGATATGCTGGTCGTCGCCTGCGACCTGCGGCTGGAAGTATAGCTCGAAATTGCGGCAGCCTGCCTTGACATCCTCGAGGATCTGCTCCTGAATCGTCAGCGACCGCAGCCAACGGTTGTAGACCTCCTTCGAGAACGCATTCAGTCGGTTCTTTCCGCCTGCTTTTGCCGTATCCAGTGCCGCCTGCGCGTATTTATGCAGGACAAGCGGATCACGCGCCGCCTGCGGATAGAACACCATGCCCGCCGACATGGTGACGAGGTACTGCCGTCCGTCATAGACCTGCGGATGTGCAAACTCGCGCTGGACGCGGATGAAAAACTCCTGCAGCATCTCCTCATCCGCCTCAGGATAGATGAGCCCGAACTCATCACCGTCCAGACGATAAAGGGAGAGACGGCGCGGCACATTCTGCAGGATGCACTCCGAGATCTCCCGCAGAATTGCATCACCGACCTCATGGTTGAATGCCTCATTCACCGTGCGGAAATTATCGATGCCCATGACGAGGAGGCCTCCGCCCTTCCCCGTCTCACGTGCCGTGCGCAATGCCTCACCAAGATCCTCGGTGAATTGATAACGGTTCAGCAATCCCGTCACCGCATCCGCCGGGCTCCGCCGTGCAAGCTGACTGATCGTCCCGACGAAAAGATTTGGGTGTCCCTCCGCAGACAAACCAATTCTTCCTTTCAGGCGCAGCCATGAATATTCGCCTTTGGCATCACGCATCCGAAAATTGAGTGCTCTCTCTCGCCCCTCCGCTGAAGTGTCCAATGAGGAAAAAATCGCTGCAAACGCTCTTCGATCCTGCATTTCTACAAGAGGTGAGAGTTGCTCTGAAATGTGCTCCAATGTTTCCGCCGGAAGGGCATAATCTCGTACAAATGAAGGTGAAGCAAGGAACACGTCAGCATGCAGATCCATCATAAAAATATAATCTGAGCTGGTATTTTTCAGTAAATCAAAGATAAGTTTGTTTTTCTTAATCACAGGGCTCAATGGAATCTTCCGGGCATGTTTCCTTGCCTCTTTTCTCTATCCTTGCCGCAAACTCAGAGTAATGTCTGTTCCCGTATTATATACTTTTTCCAACGTACGTGCAACTAAGCCGAAGAATAGACATCACCGATTAATTCAACGCACATTTCTTGACACATCTTGCTTCTGAACCTCACCTGTGATCCTCCACAGAGCACAGCCCTGTCTCCGTTTTCCTCCTTGTCCGGACAAAAATCTGCGCCAATCCGGCAAATCTCATGTTATCAGCAATTTCTAAAAAACAGTATCTGAGATTCTTTTCATTCATGACTTGAAAAAACACTCCATATTTATTATGATAATCGCAGTGTTGCTGGATAAATACTGCAAGGAGACATGAACGATGGCTGTACTGGAATTATCACAGACGACATTTAACGAAGAGGTGCTGCAGGAAAAATCGACTGGTCATTGTCGACTTTTTGGACCAGCTACTGTACACCTTGTCAATCACTCAGCGCCATACTGGAAGAGGCCTCTGCAGAGTGCACAAACGTCAAATTCTGTAAGATCAATGTGGATAAAAGCACAGGCTATTGCCGAACGATACGGCGTCATGAGTCTGCCGATCCTTATCTTCTTCAAGGGCGGAGAACCCGTCGACGAGCACATTGGCCTCATCACGAAGGAGGAACTGCTCACCATGGCCGAAAAAAACAAATAATTCTGCCGAACTGCTGCATGACAGTGTTTCACTGCGTACAGCAGTTTTTTTCGTAACTGCGCTGACGCATGGACTCATAGAGGATCGCCGTGGCGGCCGAGGCGACGTTGAGCGACTCCGCCTGCCCGCACATTGGGACGTAGAGGTGCTGACACGCGCCCAAGAGGCGCTCCGATACACCGTTTGCCTCGTTGCCGAGGACGACAATCGTGGGGCGGCGCAAATCCGCCGCAAAATGCGTCACGGCATCGGCGTCGCACGCGCCAGCATAGAGATATAGGCTTTGTTTTTGTGCGAAACGCAGGAGTTCCTCATCATCGACGCCGCTGATAAAGGGAACGTAAAACAGAGAGCCCATCGTCGCACGGACAACCTTGCTGCTGTATACATCTGCACAGCCACGCAGAAGTATCACGCCCGCTGCGCCCGCTGCATCCGCCGTGCGCAGAATCATGCCGACGTTGCCGGGATCCTGCACACGATCGAGAGCCAGATAAAAACGGGGCTTTCTCCGCCGCGTGTACGAGATCGGTCAATGCCCCTGCGGGAGGGCGCTGCAGCAGCAGCAGGATTCCCTGTGGTGCGTCCGTCTCCGCGCAGGCGGCAAAGAGCCGCGGCGGGACGCAGCTAACCGGCACGCCGCGCTGCCGCAGCTGCTCTGCCAGCACGGCAGTCCGCTCCGCCGCCAAGGCACGCTCCGTCAATACGGCGTGCAGAATCTGTCCGTCTGACCGCGCTGCCATCTCGGCAAGGCGCAGTCCCTCCACCAAAAACACATTTTTCCTTGGCGGCGCGGCGCGTGCTGCGCGCCAGCATGGAGAGGCGGCGGATGAGCGGGTTCTCCGCACTCGTGATTGTCTCGATCTTTTTCATCGTATAAAAAGAGCCTGATGAATCCGATGACTCATCAGGCTGCTCCCATCTTACTGATTTTCCTTTGCGACGTTCACAAGCTGCGTGAATGCCGCTGCATCGGCAATGGCGAGATCGGCAAGCATCTTGCGGTTGACCTCGACCCCTGCATTCGTCAGCCCCGCGATAAAGCGGCTGTACGAGATGCTGTTCGCACGCGCTGCTGCATTGATGCGTGCGATCCAGAGGCGACGGAACGTGCCCTTCTTTGCACGACGGTCACGGCGCGCATAGTAGAGCGCCTTCATGACAGTCTCGTTTGCCTTCTTGAACTGCTTGCTGCGCGAGCCGCGATAGCCCTTGGCAAGCTTCAAAATCTTCTTATGACGACGGTGTGCCGTAACACCGCTCTTTTTACTCTTGGCATAGCAATTCCTCCTGTTTCCTACCCACGTAGGGTTCTCTTCATTGCCCCGTTTATGCGTAGGGGGAGCATCTGCGGATGCGCTTGAAGTCCGAATTGTCGGCAAGTGCTGCCTTGCGCAGGTTGCGCTTACGCTTCGGCGTCTTCTTCTCCAGAATATGTCTCTTGTACGCCTTGTTGCGGCGGAACTCTCCGCTCCCTGTTACGGTAAAGCGCTTTGCTGCAGCGCGGCGCGTTTTAATCTTCGGCATCGCCATTTCCTCCTTTATCTTCCTGCTTCGCGGGTTTTGCCGCCTGGCGGGCTTCTGCACCTTCTGGCGAAAGAATCATCGTCATATTCTTTCCCTCGAGCTTCGCACCGCGTTCGATCGACACGGATCGCCCAGCCGCTCGGAGACGCGGTCGAGAACTACGCGCCCGAGTTCCGGATGGGAGAGCTCACGCCCACGGAACATGATCGTCACCTTGACCTTGTTGCCCTCTTCGACGAAGCGGAGTGCATTCTTCAGCTTAACATTGAAGTCATGCTCGTCGATGTTCGGACGCAGCTTGACCTCCTTGATGCTGATGGTCTTTTTGCTTCTTCTTCGCTTCTTTCTCACGTTTCTGCTGCTCATAGCGGAACTTTCCAAAGTCCATGATACGGCAGACGGGCGGCTTTCGCCTTTCGGCGCCACCTCGACCAGGTCGAGATGCTGCTCCTCCGCCATGCGAAGGGCATCGCGCGTCAGCATAATGCCAAGCTGTTCCCCCTCCGCACTGGTGACACGCACCTCACGGATATGGATTTCCTCATTGATTCGCAAAGATTCCCTGCTTATGGCAAGAACACCTCCTGGTACGGATGCGCAAGATTACGCCATCCGGCAATAGAAAAGGGCGGCATAAAGCCACCCTGATACACTCTCTCATGCAACCCGTCGGACATCTGTGCCCGCAGGTGAGAAGCGGTGGCTTCTGCTTTCAACGAGAGATATATTACCACAGATCGGAGTATCCTGTCAATACTCCAGCGCACGCGTCGCAATTTTTTCCTGTACGAGCGCGATAAAGTCTGCGACGGGCAGGACTGTGCTGTCCTTCTCTCCATACTTGCGGAAGGCAACTGTGCCGCTCTCCATCTCCTGATCGCCGACCACCAGCGTGTACGGCGTCTTCTTGACCTGGCTCTCACGGATCTTGTAGCCCGTCTTTTCGTTGCGTGCGTCCACCTCGACGCGGAGACCGAGGTCGAACATCTTCTTATACAGTTCCTCTGCATACGCGGCATGACGCTCCGTGATCGGCAGGATACGCACCTGCACGGGAGCCATCCACACGGGGAATGCACCTGCATAGTTCTCGATCAGGATACCGATAAAGCGCTCAATCGAGCCATAGACCACGCGATGCAGCATGACGGGACGATGCTTTTTCGCCGTCCTCGCCGACATAGGTGAGGTCGAACTCTCGGGCAGACTCATGTCGAGCTGGATCGTGCCGCACTGCCACGTACGTCCGATGGAGTCACGCAGATGAAAGTCGATCTTTGGTCCGTAAAACGCGCCGTCTCCCTCGTTGACGACATAGTCCAGACCGCGGTTGTCCAGTGCCTTCTGCAGACCATTCGTCGCCATCTCCCACATCTCATCCGTCCCCATCGAGTCCTCGGGGCGCGTCGAGAGCTCTGCCTTGTACGTCAGTCCGAACGTGCGGTAGACCTCGTCGAAGAGGTCAATCGTGTGCTGGATCTCACCCTCGATCTGATCGGGGGTCACAAAGAGATGCGCATCATCCTGCGTGAAGTTGCGGACGCGGAAAAGCCCGTGCAGAGCACCCGAAAGCTCATGACGATGGACGAGGCCCAGCTCGGCAAGACGCAGCGGCAGATCACGGTAGCTGTGCAGCTGGGAACGATAGACGAGCATGCAGCCGGGGCAGTTCATCGGCTTGATTGCATAGTCCTCTTCATCGATCTCCGTGGTATACATATTCTCGCGATAGTGGAACCAATGCCCCGAGGTCTCCCAGAGCTTACGGCTGAGGATCACAGGCGTGCTGATCTCCTGATAGCCGTAGCGGCGATGTACCTCGCGCCAATAGTCGAGCAATGCGTTGCGCAGTGCCATGCCGTTCGGATGGAAGAACGGGAAGCCCGGCCCCTCCTCGTGCAGGCTGAAGAGATCCAGCTCTCGCCGAGTTTTCCGATGGTCGCGCTTTGCCGCCTCCTCCAGCATGTGCAGGTAGGCATCGAGTTCTTCCTGCTTCTCAAACGCCGTGCCACAGATGCGCTGCAGCATCTTGTTTTTCTCACTGCCGCGCCAGTATGCACCTGCGACACTCTGCAGCTTAAATGCCTTGACCTTGCCGGTCGAGACGACATGGGGGCCTGCGCAGAGGTCGGTGAACTCGCCCTGCGTATAGAGAGAGATCACCTCGTCCTCCGGCAGATCCTCAATCAGCTCCACCTTATAGTTCTCACCCTTCTCACGGAAGAGTGCAATCGCCTCTGCACGGGGAATCTCGCGGCGGACAAGCGGCAGGGTTCTCCTTGACGATCTTCTTCATTTCCTTTTCGATATCACGAAGATCGGTATCCGTCAGCTGGTGCTCCATATCGAAATCGTAGTAGAAGCCGTTCTCGATCGCAGGTCCGATCGCGAGCTGCACATGGCTCTCCGGATACAGGCGCTTCACCGCCTGCGCCATGACGTGCGCCGCCGTATGGCGCAGAGCATGGCGGCCGCCCTCATCATCAAAGGTCAGCACGCACAGCGCAGCATCCTTCGTGACCGGCGTCATCAGATCGACAACCTCGCCGTCGAGGCTCGCCGCGAGCGCCTTTTTCGCCAAGGAGTTGCTCATGCCCTTGACGACGTCCAGTATGCTCGTCCCTGCCTCTGCCTCGCGAACGGAGCCATCCGGCAGTGTCAGCTTTATCATAAAATGCTCTCCCTTCCAAATAAACAAAAGCCCTGTCCCTGTGGGATAGGAAATCCATCCTCTCGGGGACAAGGCGACAGGAAGCACCGTGATTTCGTACTCCCATAAGTTTCCACCCTAATTGGTAAAATTATTATAAGACGGTCAATTCTCTGTGTCAAGGGATTTGTGTTCTGCCATGGCCTGCAGCTGCTCTGACGGGGCAATCACGGGGATACGAAGATGTCTCCCCGCATGGATTGTGCCGTCGGGCGGCAGATCGTTCACCTCGATGATGGCCTCCTCGAGATCCTTTGCCGTGGATTCTTTTGCCGAGTAGGTCTGTGCAATCGACCAGACGCTCTCCCCATGTGCGACGGACACCTCCACAAAGTCAGCCGATCGCAGATAGGGATTCGTCAGATGCAGGGCAGAAATTCCCATCCAGACGAGCGCGATTACGCCGAAGAGAAGCCCGACGCGCTTCTTATTCACTGTTCTGCGTGTTTTTCTGCGTCTCATATCCGTACCTCCGAACACTCATATCGCATATACATTCTCAAAACCTCTGTTCGTATATAAGATAACACAGAAAAGAGTGTTCGGTCAAGTATTTTCGAACGCATCTTTGTAAAAATTGGGGAATCACTGATAAAATGAGGTCTGCCAGATTGGCGTAGATTTTTTTCGTCCGAACGAGGTGGAAAACCGGATGCAGAGTGGTGCTCTGTGGAGGATTTTTCCGCCGAAGTGCGGGCAAAAAGATGCGTCAAGATGGTTGTACCAGACTATCAGTGTCCCTTTGTTCGCGGAACATATTTTTAGAAAAAGAGATGCTGCACATCGTACAACATCTCTTTTATAAACTCAGTACTATTTAGGCAAATTGACCGCTCGAGCCATTTGCGCCGCAGGATGCTCCGCTTCCTGCGGGCGACGCTCCTTTGCCACGGCAAGCATCAGTTTCAGGCGGTTGAGCTGGTTGACCTCACTCGAGCCCGCATCGCAGTCAATCGCTGTGATGTTCGCGCCGTGATACGCCTTGCGCAGGTCGTGCATGACGCCCTTGCCCGTAATGTGATTCGGCAGGCAGCCGAACGGCTGCAGGCAGACGACGTTGGGAACGCCCTCCTCGATGAGCTTGACCATCTCGCCCGTGAGGAACCACCCCTCCCCCGCCATGTTGCCGAGGCTGACGTGGCGCGCCGCAAGCTCCGCCGTATGGTCGATGGACTGCGGCGGACGGAAGTGACGGCTCTCCTTCAGAGCCTTGCGCATTGGTGCGCGGAAGAACTCGATCACCTTGATGAACATACGTCCATAGAGACGATCCTGTACGAGCCCGCAAGCAGCTTGTGCTGTGCGATCGGGTCGTAGGGCGGAATACAGGAAGAAGTCGACGAAGTCGGGCATCACGACCTCTGCCCCTCCCCCATCAGCACCTTTTTCGATGTCGTTGTTCGCGACGGGGTGGTACTTTACGAGGATTTCGCCGACGATGCCGACCTTTGGTTTCCACAAGGTCTCGTCGATGGGGATATGGTCAAAGTCGCGCACGATGTCCTTCACCATGCGGCGGAACTTGAAGATGCTGCCGTGCAGCAGCTCCTCCTTTGCACGCGCCATCCATTTCTCATGCGCCGCCTGCGTACTCCCCTTGACCAGCTCGTACGGCATCATGCGGTTGCGCACGTTCATCAGGAGATCGCCGTAGATCGCCGCCTTGATGGCATCGACCATCATCTCGCGGTTAAAGGCAAAGGAATCCGTCTCTCGGGCAGACCGCGCACGGCAAAGACGGCGACGTTCGGGAAGCCCGCGTCACGCAGAGCCTTGCGCAGGACACCGAGGTAGTTGGTCGCACGGCATGCACCGCAGGTCTGAAAGAGTGCAATGCTCGTGTGATCGGGATCGCACAGCCCCGCCTTCAGTGCGGCGAGGAGCTGTCCGATGACGACGATGGCAGGGTAGCACATATCGTTGTGCACATAGCGCAGACCGAGGTCAATGGCCGCTTTGTCCGGCATCGGCGGGATGACGACATTATAGCCGTGCTTTCTCATCGTCGTGCGGAACAGATCAAAGTGAATCGGTGCCATCTGCGGGGCGAGAATCGTATGCGTCTTCCGACAGTCCTCGGTAAAGCGCGGACGCTCGATGACGGGCGCATCGTGGTAGACGGGCATCTCCCGCCGCGCAAGCGCTGCGATCAACGAGCGCAGACGAATGCGCGCCGCACCGAGATTCGATACCTCGTCGAGCTTGATCATCGTGTAGATGCGCTCATGTGACTCGAGGATCTCACGCACCTCCGTCGTTGTGAGTGCATCGAGCCCGCAGCCGAAGGAGCTCAGCTGGATCAGCGTCACATTCGGATGCTCCGCAACGAACTGTGCTGCATGGTAAAGGCGTGCATGATAGCTCCACTGGTTGACGACCTGCAGACGCCGTTTGCTGACCGGCATGTGGTACACTGCATCCTCGGAGAGAATCGGCAGCTTATAGGACTGGATCATCTCGGGGATGCCGTGATTGATCTCGGGGTCGATGTGGTACGGCCGTCCCGCAAGCAGGATGGCGTGCTCGCCCGTCTTTTCAATACGATCCAGGATCTGCTGTCCGTAGTCACGAACATCCTGCCGGTACTGCTCAATCTCGGCATAACCGGCATCGACCGCCGCGGTGATCTCCGACCTGCTGATGCCCTCGGCTTTGCCGAACTCCTCCACCAGACGCTCGATCATGCGCTTGCGGTCGTTGATGGGCAGGAACGGCTGCAGGAAGCGGATGTGCTTCTCGCGCAGGACATCCATGTTGATGCGGATGTTCTCCGCATAGGATGCAACGATCGGGCAGTTAGAAGTTGTTCGCCGACGGGTCGGTCTTGTCCTCCATGTTGTGCGGTTCGCACGGATAGAAGATCGTATCGACGCCCTTTTCGATGAGGTCAGCAATATGCCCGTGGGCGAGCTTTGCCGGGTAGCAGAGCGAGTCTGACGGAACGGTCGCCATGCCCTTGTAGAAGAGCTGCGGCGAGGATTTGCCTGAGAGAACGACACCGTAACCGAGCCGATCAAAGAAGGTGAACCAGAACGGGTAGTCCTCGTACATATTGAGTGTGCGCGGGATACCGATGCGTCCGCGGCGCGGCTCATCCGGCGACTTGTAGTGCTTGAAGAGACGGCGATACTTGAACTTGTAGATATTCGGCGTCTCGTCCGCCGCCTTCTCGCCGCCGATGCCGCGCTCACAGCGGTTGCCCGTAAAGTAACGCTCCCCGTTTGGGAACTGCTGCATCGTAATGAGGCACTTGTTGCCGCATTTTCCACAGCGGTAGGTGCTCGTCTTGGCAGAAAACGTGCCCAGCTCCTCCGCGCCAAGCAGGGAGGAGTGCTCCGTCCCTGCCTCCATCGCAAGGATCGCCGCGCCGTATGCGCCCATCAGCCCTGCGATGTCAGGACGGATGACGTGCTTGCCGAGCAGGTTCTCGATGGAGCGCAGGACAGCATCATTGTAGAACGTCCCGCCCTGCACGACGATGTGGTCGCCGAGAGCATGAACATCCTTTAGCTGCATGACCTTAAAAAGGGGCGTTCTTCACGACCGAAAGAGCGATACCCGCCGAGATGTCGGCGACCTCCGCCCCTCCTTCTGCGCCTGCTTGACCTTGGAGTTCATAAAAACGGTGCAGCGCGTGCCGAGGTCAACGGGTGCCTTTGCGTCAATCGCCTTGCCCGCGAACTCCGCCGGCGTCATGTGCAGCCCCTCGGCAAAGTTCTGGATGAAGGAGCCGCAGCCCGCCGAACACGCCTCGTTGAGCGTGATGTTGCCGACGCTGCCGTTCTGGACGAAGAAGCACTTCATGTCCCTGTCCGCCGATGTCGAGCACAAAGCTCACCTCGGGGCAGAACTCCTGTGCTGCGCGCAGGTGGGCAAAGGTCTCCACCTCACCGCCGTCCGCATGGAGTGCCGCCTTGACAATCGCCTCGCCGTAGCCCGTCGTCACAGCACCTGCGATGTGACAGCCCGCGGGCATCACAGCATAGAAGTCCCGCAGTGCCTCGATGACCGAGCGCAGCGGCGAGCCCTGATTGCTGCCGTAATAGGTGTGAAGCAGTTCCTGTCTTTTCCGATGGCGACGAGCTTCGTCGTCGTCGATCCTGCATCGATGCCGATCCAGACCGGACCGCAATAGGACGAAAGGTCGCCGCGCCGCACGCGATCACGATCGTGTCGCTCCTCGAATGCAGCATAATCCGCCGCATCCCTGAAAGAGCACGAAGTCCGCCGTGCGCGTTTCCGCTGCCGCAGCCGCCTCCGCACGTGCAATACACGCCTCCATCTCCCGCATATCGGTTGCCTTGGCATCATCGGAGAGCGCCGCGCCGACCGCGACGAACAATTGCCATAATCCACATTGACGACGTGATCTCGTCAAGTTTCAACGTCTCGATAAAGCGTCGTTTCAGTTCCGGGAGAAAGTGAAGCGGTCCGCCAAGAAAGGCGACCTTGCCCTCAATCGGGGCGCCCCTGCGCGAGGTTGCCGATGGTCTGATTGACCACCGCCTGAAAGATCGAAAGCGCAATATCCGCCTTCTCGCGCCGTCATTCATCAGTGCCTGAACATCCGTCTTGGCAAAGACGCCGCAGCGCGAGGCAATCGCATAGACGCGCTTTCCCTTTTCGGCAAGTGCATTCAGACCGATTGGATCGGTCGAAAGCAGGGATGCCATGTGATCGATAAAGGAGCCCGTACCGCCCGCGCAGACACCGTTCATGCGCTGCTCCGGCGCATCGCCGAAGTACGTGATCTTAGCGTCCTCGCCGCCGAGCTCGACTGCCGTCGAGGTATCGGGAATGAGCCGCCGCACAGCTGAGGCGCACGCGACAACCTCCTGCACAAAGGGCAGGCCGATGCGCTGCGCGATCCCCATGCCTGCTGACCCCGTCAGAGCAAATGAGAACTTCGACTCACCGACGATATCGCGCAGCTGGCTCAGGTTCTCCTGCAGCGCCTTGCCGATCTCTGAGAAATGCCGCGCGTAATTCTTATACAGAATCTCGTGCTGTTCCCCCATAACGACCAGCTTGATCGTCGTCGAGCCGACATCTACACCGACGCGAAATGGTAATTCCACTATTACACCACCCATCATTTTCCATAGGAAAACGAGGGACATGTCCCTCTTTCCTTCATTCTGTATTAAATAGGAAAGCCCTTCTCAAGGCTTCCCTATTTTAACGTATTTCATAAAGAGATGCAAGCACAGACATCACAGCTCACGGCATTCTGTCGCGCCGTCCCGTCAGATATTGTACGGGGCGATGAGTTTCTTGAAGTAGGTGCGCGCTTCAGGAGGGCGCGGATAAGCGGCTCCATCAGTTTTGGCTGGCGAATGACGGCGCGGATGAGCGACTTGCGCAGGAGGCGATACTCGGCGTCGAAGTCGCGCAGCGCATCCTCCATCTCCGCCTCGATGGAGACGGTGGGACTGTTCGACGGAATCAGAACGGCACTGCGCCCCTGAATTGTCACGAGATCGCCGAGGAACGGTGCGTAGACTTCGAGCCCGAGTTCCTCCTGAATCCGCTCCTTCAGTGCCTCCTATGCCTGCCCTTCGCCGTGTACCAGAAACACCTTTGCGGGACGCGGCGCGGTGACTGCACGCATCCATTCCACGGTCTGCACCGCATCCGCATGGGCGGAGAAGCCGTCGAGCACCTCGATCTTTGCCTTGACGGCGATCTCCTCACCGAGGACGCGCACGCCCTTGATACCGTCCACCAGCCGCCGCCCGAGACTTCCCTCTGCCTGATAGCCGACAAAAAGCACCGTCGACTCCGGCCGCCAGAGGTTATGCTTCAGGTGATGGAGCACGCGCCCCGCGTCCGCCATCCCCGAGGCAGAGGATGATCGCCGAGCCCTCCGCCGAGTTGAGCGCACGTGACTCTGCCGCCGTCTCGGCGATGCGCACCTGCGGAAACGCCGGAATCATGCCTTCATTCCCGAAGAACGCAATCGTCTCCTCATCGAACTCCTCGTAGTTTTTGAGAAAGACGCGCGTTGCCTGAATCGCAAGAGGACTGTCGATGATGATCGGGATGTCGTCATCGAGACGTCCCTCCTTCCACAGATTGTAGAAGTAATAGAGGAGCGTCTGTGTCCGCCCGACGGCAAAGGACGGATGATGACGTTGCCGCCCCGATCCATCGTGTCGCGGACGACCTCAAGGAGTGCCGTTTCCTTGTCATAGTCGCGATGAATGCGGTCACCATAGGTGGACTCGACAATGAGGAAGTCCGCCCCCGCGATCTGCTCCGGGTCGCGCAGGATCGGCTGATGCGGCTGTCCAAGATCGCCCGAAAAGACCAGTTTGGACTCCTGCATCCCCTCACGCACCACGATCTCGAGAATCGCCGAGCCGAGGATATGCCCCGCATCACGGAATGTCACAGTGACATTCCCAAGATCCACTGTTTCCTGATAGGGTACAGGCGTAAAGTGTTCCAGTGCCGCAAAGACATCTGCCTGTGTGTAGAGCGGCGTGATCGGTTCCTCGCTGCGCCGTGCATTCTTGCGGTTCAGCATCTCCGCGTCGCTCTCCTGGATATGCGCCGAGTCCGGCAGCATGATGCGCACGAGGTCACAGGTGGCGCGTGTGGCGTAAACGTTACCCGCAAAGCCCTCACGCACGAGACGCGGAATCCGCCCACAGTGATCGATGTGCGCGTGGGTCAGAAAGACCGCATCGATCTCAGCGGGGTTGAACGGGAATGGCTCATAGTTCATCTCGCGCAGCCGACGCGTACCCTGATACATACCGCAGTCCACCAGATACTTATGATCGCCCGTATGAATCAGAAAGCACGAGCCCGTAACGACATGTGCTGCCCTAAAAAATTCCAGTCGCATCCGTCATCCGTCCTTCCTACATTTCACTTGTATATATACGTAATATACGTATAAGATTCGGAATCAATCGAAAAAATCCTGCAATTATCCGTGATTCCCTTGATTTTTTGCTTCATCCTGCTACACTGAAGGTGTATAAAGGAGAATGGAGGAAATGCTATGAAAAAATTGGATTCATCGGTCTCGGCATCATGGGCGCGGCGATGGCAGGGGCATCTCATCGATGCGGGCTATGATCTCAGCGTCTACAACCGCACGAAAAGCAAGGCAGAGCCGCTCCTTGCGCGCGGCGCACGTTACTGTGAAAGCCCGGGTCAGTGTGCGGCGGGACAGGATGCTGTCATCACCATCGTCGGTTACCCGAAGGACGTAGAGGAGATCTACCTCGGTGCTGACGGCATCCTCGACAACCTCCCCGGTGCATACGTCGCCGATATGACGACCTCCTCCCCTCGCTCGCCGTCCGCATCTATGAGGAGGCGAAAAAGCGGCATCCATGCCCTCGATGCTCCGGTCACGGGAGGAGATATGGGAGCGCGAAACGCCACGCTGAACATTTTGGTCGGCGGCGATGAGGACGCATTCCACGCCATACAGCCCATCTTTGCCGCGATGGGCAAAAACATCGTCTATGAGGGTCCTGCGGGCGCAGGACAAAAGACCAAGGCGGCGAATCAGATCGCCATTGCGGGGACGCTCGCAGGTGCCTGTGAGGCATTTGCCTATGCGCGTGCCGCCGGGCTTGATCCCGAGAAGGTGTTTTCCTCCATTTCGGGCGGTGCGCCGCGAGCTTTCAGATGAGCAATATGATCCGCAAGGCACTCGATGGAGACTTCGCCCCCGGGTTCATGATCAAGCATTTCGTCAAGGATATGAATATTGGTGCCGAGACGAGCCGAGAATACGGCATCGATCTCCCCGTGCTCGAGCAGGTACTGCGTGAGGCGCGTTCTCTAGAGGAGCATGGCAGTGGTACAGAGGGAACACAGAGTCTGCTGAAGTACTATGAATAACGAAATACTGTCTGAATCAGTATATTATTTTATTGCTTGACAGCAAAAAGTCCCCGCCGCTTGGCGGGGCTTTTCAGTATTCTGCTATCGAAATAGTAATTTAGTAGTTACGAACAAGCTGCTGGAAGAACGACTGTGGATGCTCGCAGACCGGGCACTTTGCCGGTGCCTGCGGGCTCTCGCAGACATAGCCGCAGTTCAGGCACTGCCAGATGATCTTCTCATCGCGGCGGAAGACCTTGCCCTCCTCCACATTCGAGAGGAGGATCTTATAGCGCTCGTCATGCTCCTGCTCGATCTTGCCGACTGCGTCGAAGAGACGGGCAATCTTATCGAAGCCCTCTTCGCGCGCCACACGGGCAAACTCGGGGTACATGCTCGTCCACTCGCCATGCTCGCCGGCAGCGGCATCGGCAAGGTTTTCCTTCGTATCGCCGACACCGTGCACGAGCTTGAACCAGATCTTGGCATGTGCCTTCTCGTTGCGCGCCGTCTCGTTAAAGATGTCCGAGATCTGCTGATAGCCATCCTTCTGCGCCTGCGAAGCGTAGTAGAGGTACTTCGTATGTGCCTGCGACTCACCCGCAAACGCTGCCCAGAGGTTCTTTTCTGTCTGTGATCCCTTCAGTTCCATCATGTTTCTCCTTCCACAAATACACAATACATATATTACATCTATCAAAAGTGCCGTTCTGCACCCTGCTCAGAGGCACAGATATTATGGAATCGCTGATTCCCTTAGGGAGTCGCTGATTTCTTAGGCACGACTGACCAAAACATCGGCAATCTCATCGATATTCTTCCTGCCGAAGAAAAGCTCCTCCCCCACAATAACGCAGGGAACGCTCATGACATTATATTTTTTCTTCAGGTCAGGGAAATAACGAATGTCATAAATATCGGCACGCACATCCGCACGCTCTGCCGCAATCCGCTGCACGGCAGTGACCACATCGGGACACATCGTGCAGGAGAGGGACATGAGTACCTTGACATCGGCTGGTGCCGCAATCTGTGCGATCTTCTCACGCGTCTCAGGGCGAAGCTCCTGTCCCGGCCCTGCAACATTGTAGAGCGCGAGAATAAATGAATTGAACTCATGCCCGCCCGGAACGGCGTGGTAGACGATCCCACTCGGCGTGCCGTCCGCGTGCAGGATTTCAATTCCCGGCTCTCCGCCAGTGATCTCATCCACTGCATAATCCACCTTATCCGTGAGACCGGAAAACTCTGCCATAAAGCCACGCAATTCCGATGAGAGAGGACTGTCATCGACATGTCCAAGCAATTGAACCGACGTCTCGAATTTAGAAAAAACAGCTGTCAGTTGTTCTCGAATCTCTGAGGATATGAAACCTTCTCCATTTTGTTCCTGCATAGACGCTGTCTGCTCAATCGAAGTCCTTCGCTGTTCGAGACGCTGCAGATCTACGCTGGGGCGCGGGAATGACGGAAGTTTTAGGCGATCACGTGTTGCAGCTGCGTGACGCTCTGCTGAAACAGCACTGACTGCGCCATCAGAAACAGCTGTTACAACTTGGCGGAGAGATTTGACACAAACATCACCGGCGGCAAAAACGCCCTTGACATTCGTCTCCTTATCCTCATCCGTGATGATGTAGTTCTGTTCATTGAGATCGATCCGTCCACGAAACAGCTCCGTATTCGGTACATAGCCAGCAAAGACGAAGACACCAAAAGTCTCTCCTTCCTTTGCCATATAATGCTCTACAGCACCAGTTACGTCATCTCGAAAATCAGCATAAGAGATCATTGTCTCACCGCCAACGCGCTCTACCACAGTGTTAAAGCGCACACTGATGTTCTCGTAGCCTGCGAGTGCATCCACTGCCGTCTGGGGTGCACGGAATTTATCGCCGCGCACAATTATCGTGACCGTACGTCCATAACGTGAAAGGAAGATGCTCTCCTCAACAGCAGAGAGCCCTCCGCCGATGACAAAAATGTCCATTCCCGAAAAAAACTCTGCATCACAGGTCGCACAGTAGGCAACGCCGCGTCCGCGGAACTCCTCTTCGCCAAAAAAACCAATCCGACGTGGATTTGCACCCGTCGCAAGAATTACACTCAATGCCTGAACCGTACCTGCTGTTGTCTCTATTTCCTTGATATCCTGATCCAGCTTCAGCCCCGTGACCTCGGCACTGATAAATTCTGCCCCAAAGCCGCGTGCCTGCTGCTCCATCTGGGCGGCGAGTTCGATACCGCTCACCTTTCCCGTTCCAGGATAGTTGACCACATCAGCGGTAATAGTAATCTGCCCACCGATCTTCTCTTTTTCGACAACGAGCACTTTGCACTTCGCACGTGCCAGATAGATGGCAGCGGAAAGTCCTGCGGGACCGCCGCCGACAATTACGGCATCATAGATTTTATCCACAAAACCACCTCTTCTCCCACGTCATAGGAAAAAAGCACTTCACGAGCGCTCTCGCGAAGTGCCCCACGCCATACGTTTAGAGTTTGCCGACAAGATCAAAGCTGGGCTTCAGTGTCTTTTCGCCCGGCTTCCAACGTGCGGGGCAGACCTCGTCGCCATGCTCTGCGACGAATTGCAGTGCCTGTACCTTGCGCAGGAGCTCCTTCGCGTTGCGGCCGACGTTGCCCGCACTCACCTCATAGGAGACGATCCTGCCCTCTGGATTTACGACAAATGTGCCGCGCTCAGCGCGCCCGTCATCCTCAATGTAGACATCGAAGTCACGTGCGAGCTTTGCCGTCGGGTCAGCGAGCATCGGATAGGCGATCTTGCCGACGAGCTCGGAGCTCTCATGCCATGCCTTGTGGACGAAGTGGGAGTCGCAGGAGACACCGAAAATCTCGCAGCCGAGCTTCTGGAACTCTGCATACTCGTCCTGCAGATCGGCAAGCTCCGTTGGGCAGACGAACGTGAAGTCTGCGGGATAGAAGAAGAACACGCTCCACTTGCCCTTGAGATCCGCCTTCGTATACTGCGTGAATTCGCCCTGTGCACCTGCCTTCTTCTGGAAAGCATCTACCTTAAAATCGCTGATTTCCTTGTTGATGAGTGACATGAATATCCTCCTTTTGTTGATGGAAATGGCCGTCTATCATTTGCACGACCATCGTTGTTCTTTTGATGGTCACATCATAGCACGGAAGACTTTTCCATGTCAATAGAAATTTATACTTTTTAATAATTATTTTTGTTTAACTTGATATTGCCAAGATAATTTACCCTGATCCTCTACTTCTCCCAGCTGGAATCCAGCTTCCAACTCACGGGATGGCAGGTACTGCACTTCTTGGCCGACTGCGGATGATGCATCGAATGGCAATCCGCGCAGTTCTGCGGATTCTCATTGCCCGCCAGATGCACGGGATCATGCGGATTTTCCTGCCATAGCGTGCCGTCGCCTGTTTGATCCCCTCAAAGGTGTGGCAGGAGAGACACTGCTCATTCGTATAGCCGTACTTCGGCATGGGGTTCTCATAGTTCCCCGTTACGAAGAGCCAGCCCTCATTCATCTGCTGGAGCAGTGTCGGCTCGTGACAGTCGTGGCAGGTCACGCCCGCATCTGCATGCTGCTTTGCGAGCAGATTCCCCTGCGCATAGCTGTCGTACTCGGGCTGCATATTGTGACAACTCACGCAGAAGGCAGGGTTCGCGCTGACCTGTGAGAGGATGGCGAGTCCGCCAAAGCCGCACGCCGCAAGTACGATCACGAACACGAGCAGGGTGCGCGGCTCTTTGAATTTCTGGAATATCTTCATCATTCTCCCCTCCATCAGAGCTGTGCCGTAACATTGCCGACCAGCCGCCCATAGACGAGTGCAAAGGCATGACTGACGCCTGCCGTCACAACGGGGTAGTCTCCCACAAAGCGGCCGCCCTGCGTATTGCCAACGGCATAGAGTCCGGGGATGCCGTGATACTCTGCATCCAGTACGTTTCCGTCCTCAGGGTTCACCGTCAGCCCGCCCATGTTGACGAGGAGAGCGCCGCCGAGCATTTTGCCCGCATAAAACGGCGGCTTTTCAAGGGGAAAGAGGCGTTTCGACGCCTTGCCGAAATCCCGATCCTGATGCGCATTGGCAAGCTCGTTATAGTGCGCGATCTCCGCCAATATCGTACGCTGGACAGCAGGGCGATCCGGCGCAAGCGCTGCCGCGAGTTCCTCGATGCTGCCCGCCTTGATGAGCCCCGGCGTCTTGTCCAGATCCTCGCGCGAGGTATATGACGTCCGCCCGATCGCCCACTGACAGTCCGGCGGGAGTTTCGGGTTCTCGGCGGCAGGCACACAGTGGTTGACGCTTCCGTGAGAAACGCCCATCGCTCCCAGCTGCTCCGGCCAGTTGTCATCAAAGATCTGCCATGCATAGTTGCCGCGCTGACGATAAATGGCGCAGGAGAGCTGCTGTCCGCCAATGTCCTCGTTGACGAACCGTTGCCCGTCGTCGTTGAGCAGAAGATAGGCATCGACACCGAGCGGCCCGCCGAGCGTATGGATCATTGGTGCGTGGGGGCCGTCCTCGATCTTGCCGCCGACCCATGCCGCCATCCGATGCCCGTCGCCCGTATTCGTCGGCGTATCCCATGCGTCGCGATTCGGGAAGACGTTCAGATAGTCGACGGCCCACGGAACAAAATACGCCATCATTTCCTTGTTGTTGCCGTAGTCCCCTGTCGCCAGAATCACGGCCTTGCGTGCCGTACACTGGACGATCTTCCCGTGGATGTCCTCGCCGATCACCGCCGTCACGCGTCCGCCGTCCGCTTCACGGACGAGCTTCTTGGCACGCGTTGCATAGATGAACTTGCAGCCCTGCGCGAGGCATTTCTCATAGACCAGCGTCAACAGCGGCTCCTGACTCGGCAGGAGCGTCATGACGGTCGGATAGGTTGGGCTGTTCTCCTCGCTGCGATTGTACCCCGACGGGAGCGGATAGTGCATCATCTGCAGGTTGATCTTCGTGCGGTCGAGCTCCGTATCCGTCTCCTTCATCACGTGGACGGCAGGCGCGAGGTCGAGCATCCAGTCAAAGTCCTCGCCGCTGTGCTCCGCCCAGTAGTTCCACATGCGCTGATCGGCACGGTAGCCCATCTGCTTCATATTTTCGAGAATGGCGGCGTTCTTGTCAAAGCTGATGCCCAGCTCCCGCTGATAGCGGTTGCCGATCGTGCCGAACTGTCCGCTGCGGCACTGCCATGTACTCGCCCGCTCCATGACAAGGACAGACGCCCCGTGCTCCGATGCCGCACGCGCCGCCGTCAGGCCTGCGAGTCCTGCGCCGACGATGACGATGTCCGCACTGTACGTATCGCTGATTTTCTCCGCCGGAATCTCCGGTGCTGCCCCGAGCCATGCGGGCGGCGGCGGTGGTCCTGCCGACGGTTTGGGCGGGATGAGGTGATCGTTGGGATTCGCGGCGCAGCCCGTCAGCAGTGTCGGTGCGGCGACAAGCCCCCCAGTGCAAGTGCGCTCCCCTTGAGAAAGTTTCGGCGACTCAGTTCCGCGTTCTCCTTCATGGTATCCACTCCCTTCGCCCTCATTATAATGCGGTACATGAATAAACACAAGTTAGCATAATATAGAGGGAATTTATATAAAAACACGAGAGCTTTCGCTCTCGTGCCTCTAATCCATTTCACAGTCTCATCTTAAAGTCATCATAGCCGAAGCTGCGCACAACGTCCCATTCTCCCTGTGAGGAAACAGCGATAATATGCGGCAGCGGCATCCCATTAAACGTATTGTTCTTGACCATGGTATAAATCGCCATATCGCCGAATACGACGCGGTCGCCGATGCGCAGCGGTACATCAAATGAGTAGGTTCCAATCGTGTCGCCCGCCAGGCAGGTCGGCCCTGCCAAGGTGTACGTATGTGACTTCTCCCCCGCTTCGCCCGCACCGACGACGGGCGGGCGGTAAGGCATCTCGATGACATCGGGCATGTGGCAGGCGGCGGAGGTGCTTAGAATCACGTTCCCGCCCGCCTGCACGTCGAGCACCTCGGAGACGAGAAAGCCCGCATTCAGCGCGACTGCCTCACCCGGCTCGAGATAGACCGCCACATGATATTTTTCCTGTACGCGGCGAATCAGTTTCTTGAGCAGGGAAATATCGTAGCCCTGCGCGCGTGATATGATGACCGCCGCCGAAGTTCAGCCACTTCATCCCATGGAGGTACTTCCCAAACTTTTTCCTCCACGGCATCGCTGCTCTTTTCAAGCGCATCCGCCCCCTGCTCACAGAGCGTATGAAAGTGCAGGCCGTCGAGCCCCGCGAGAAGATCGGGACGAAAATCCGCAATCTTTACGCCAAGACGTGACCCCGGTGCACACGGATCATAGATGGCATGATCCTGCGTCGAGCACTCGGGGTTGATGCGTATCCCGCAGGACGCACCGTGCAGACGTGCCACTGTGCCAAACCGTTCCCACTGAGAAAACGAATTAAAGATGATATGATCGCAGATCGACGCGAGCTGTTCGATCTCCTCATCCTCATAGGCGGGCTTAAAGACGTGGTTTTCTTTTGCCCATCTCCTCCTGCGAGAGACGCGCTTCATAGATGCCGCTTGCTGTCGTCCCTGCCAGATAGCGCCCAATCAGCGGATAGTAGTGATACATGGAGAAGCACTTTTGTGCGAGGAGAATCGTTGCTCCCGTATCCTCTGCGACCTCGGCAAGGACTTTGAGGTTCTTCTCCAAAAGCTCCTCATAGACGAGATAGGACGGCGTGGGAACCTCGTTCCACCCGCACGCCATGCATTCGCCGCCATCAGTCCACCAGCACGGGGTCATGGCTCTCCTGCCACGGCAGCCCCCACCGATTCAGCGCATCCATGAACGGATCCGGATCGAACTCCTCGACGTTAAAGACGCCGGGTTTCCGCCACTTCCCTGTCATGACCATCATCGCGCCGATCATCGCAGGCACGCCCGTGGTATAGGCGACCGCCTGCGATCCGACCTCGGCGTAGCATTTCTCATGGTCGCAGACATTGTAAAGATAGTAGTTCTTCTCTGCACCGTCCTTCTTCCCACGGAAGATGCAGCCGATGTTCGTCTTGCCCTTCGTCCGCGGGCCAAGGCTCGCGGGATCGGGCAGGACGGCCTTCAGGAACTGGAGCGGGATGATCTGCTTTCCCTCAAAGTCAATCGGCTCGATCGAGGTCATGCCGACATTCTCGAGGCAGCGCAGATGCGTCAGATAGCCTCGCCGAACGTCATAAAGAAGCGGATGCGCTTGATCCCCTTGATGTTCTTCGCGAGGGACTCCAGCTCCTCGTGATGGAGGAGGTACATATCCTTTTTGCCGACCTCGGCAAAGTCGTAGACGCGCTTGATCTCCATCGGCTTCGTCTCGACCCACGCGCCATTCTCCCAATAGCTGCCGTTTGCCGACACCTCGCGGATGTTGATCTCCGGATTGAAATTCGTCGCAAAGGGTAGCCATGGTCGCCGCCGTTGCAGTCGAGGATGTCGATGATAGTTGATCTCGTCGAATTCATGCTTCATCGCATAGGCGCTGAAAACGCCCGTCACCCCGGGGGTCAAAGCCTGAGCCGAGGAGAGCCGTCAGCCCTGCCGCACGGAAGCGGTCAGCATACGCCCACTGCCAGCTGTACTCAAACTTCGCCGTATCCTCCGGCTCATAGTTCGCCGTATCCACATAGTGGACGCCCGCCGCAAGACATGCATCCATGATGTGCAGATCCTGATACGGGAGTGCCAGATTCAGCACGACGTCAGGAGCAAAATCCTTGATGAGTGCCGTCAGAGCAGGTACATCGTCTGCATCTACAGCAGCGGTGTGAATCTTCGTTTTACCGCCATCCAGTTTTGCCTTCAGCGCATCACATTTTGACTTCGTACGCGAGGCGATGAGGATCTCCTCAAACACCTCGGGGTTCTGACAGCATTTATGCACGGCAACGCTCGCCACGCCGCCCGCACCGATAATCATCGCTTTTCCCATGAAAACGCCTCCTTTTATGGTTCTATCATACAACAGGAAAGGAGCCACTGCAAGAGCAGTGACTCCTTCTTACACAGCCATCCGTTTTGATGAGCTCTATAACTTAAACTTCTTGGTCTCCTCCGCCAGTTCCTCGGCAAGCCCCGAGAGACGGCACGACGCGGCGGCGATTTCCTGCGTGGAGGCGGACTGTTCCTCGGTCGCCGCAGAGACACTCTGACTGCTGTCCGCACTTGCCGTACTGATCTTTTGATCTCGTCGATCTGGGCGCGTACGGTCTGCGTCTCCGTCTCCATCTGACGGATGCCGGACGTAATCCCCTCGATCCCGTCGCCGAGCTGCTGAATCGACGCGGCAATCGACTGGAACACCTCATCTGCCGTACGCACGGAGGTGAGGCCGTGTCCGACATACTCATTGCCGCGCTTGCCCGCCTCAACGGCGCGTTCCATATCCGCCTGCACAGACGTCATGATCTCAGAGATCTTCTTTGAGAACTCGCCCGATTCCTCGGCAAGCTTTTCTGACCTCCTCGGCGACGACGGCAAAACCGCGTCCATGCTCGCCTGCACGCGCAGCCTCGATGGCGGCGTTGAGCGCGAGCAGATTCGTCTGTTCGGCGATGCTGCCGATGACCTCGACGCTCTTGCTGATCTCCTCCGAGCCCTTGCCGAGTGCCGCGATCGCGGCATCGACCGTCTCCGAGCCCGTCTTGATCTGCTCCATGTAGTTCACGACTTCATCGATGGAGCTGCGCCCCTCGCGTACACGCTCGATGGTATGCTGTGACACCTCGGCAACGGCGTCCGCCTGTTTCGCCATGTCAGCTGCATGTCCGGAAATCGACGTCGCCGCTCCTGCCACCGAGGTGGACGAGGTGGACTGACGCTCGATCCCCTCGGCGATCTCGGCAATCGACGCAGCGACATGGTTGGATGCCTCCGCCGTCTGATGGGATGCCTCCGTGAGTCCCTCTGCCGAGTTCGACAGCTCTGCGGCGTTGGACTGGATCTTCTTGATCAGCACATTAAGCGTATGGCGCATCTGTGCCAAAGCCATCGGAGAGCTGCCCCATCTCATCCTGCGACGTAATGGTGCGCGGCATTTCGCGCAGATCGCCGCTGTTGATGGTCTCACAGACGCGTACCGCCTTTTTGATGTTGTCTGCGAAGCTGTTTGAGATATAGAAGATAACGCCCGAGACAAGGAGCACAATGACGAGCGTCAGCCCCGCAAGCACCAGCAGGAGGTCATGGGCGTTCGCGAGGATTTCGCTGTTCGATGCCTCGGACATGACCACCCAGCGGCGTCCGTCAAGATGAATCGGCACAAGAACGCCCGTCATCTCCTCGCCGGACTCACGCTCATAGTGGACGAGCGTCGCCTGATCCTTGTCGAGCATGGACTTAAAGCCATCCACAAGATCCTTTGAGAGCTTGGCGCTCGAGTTCTCCTTGCTGAAGTCCAGCTTGCCGACCTGTGCCTCATCGTGAGGATGGATCATCACGATGCCCGACTCATCCATCACAAGCACCTGTCCCGTGCGGTAGGGGCTCATCTTCGCGAGGAGCTCGTCGAAGCGCGACAGAACGACCGTCCCCGCGACCACGCCGACGACCGAGCCGTTCTCCTTTACAGGAACACCGATGACGGCAATCGCCTTCCCTGAGGTCGCAATGATCGGCCCCGAGATTGCCGTCTTCTGCGTCTGAACTGCCTGTTTGAAATAGCCGCGATCCGAACGGTCGACGGAGCCGCTCTCCGTATCGAAGCCGACACCGTTTCGATCGAGGTATGCAACATTCGAGAAGACCTCTGTCTGAGACTGCACCTCCTGCAGGGCAGCAAGTTTTTCCTCATCGCTGCCGTGCAGAATTGCATTGTCCTCCGCGAGAATCTCCAAATGCACCTCATTCGTCTCAAAGAGACGCTGCACCTCAAGTGCCGCCTGCTTGCCGACCCCTTTGCCAATCGTATCCGCGCTGTCAATGAGCATATTGCTTGCCATTTTATAGCTGATGCCAAAAAACGCGAGAAATCCGATCAGCATCACCGGCAGCAGCGATGCCAAGAACTTTGTCCGAATGGACCTGAACTGCATGATATCTCCTCCCATGCCATGATTCCAACGCAGAAATAGTATCATGTATTCTAATTCTTTGCAAATATTTTTTAAAAGCTACAATATATCCTATTATGACAGAACGCTTTCTTTTTCTGCCTCTATGACAGCGGGAACGAGTTGTGCTATAATGTCCTCGTGTATTTTTTTATTATTTTTAAGAAGCGATACGACGAAACGAAAGGATTAGCTACATGGCTGTTCACGTAATTAACGAGTCGCGGCGCTGCCTTCAGTGCAAAAAGCCGCTGTGCCGCCTGCAGGGCTGCCCCGTGCAGACGAAATGTCCCTGAGATGATCCGCCTCTTCCTCGACGGGAAGATCAACGAGGCGGGTGCGATGCTCTACGACAACAACCCCATGAGTGTGTTCTGCTCCCTGGTCTGCGACCATGATGCCCAGTGGAAGGGCACTGCATTCAGGGACGGCGCGGCGCGCCCATCCAGATCTCGAGCATCGAGCACTACATCTCGGACACCTATCTCGACAAGCTCGTCCTCGAGCGCAAGTCCCTACAACGGGCACAATGTCGCCGTCATCGGTGCGGGACCCTGCGGGCATCGTCGTCGCGGTCAAGCTGGCACAGGAGGGCTACGGCGTAACCATCTTCGAGCGGATGCAGAAGATCGGCGGCATGCTGCGCTATGGCATTCCCTGATTTTCGTCTGCCGCCCTCGACGCTTGACCGCTATGCCGAGAAGCTCCTGACACTCGGCATCCACATCCGTCCGAACACGACCATCGGCGGTGCAATCAGCGTCGATGATCTCTTCCGCGACGGCTATGAGGCCATCTTCATGGGAACGGGCGCGTGGCGCGCCAAGAGTCTCGGCATTCACGGCGAGACGCTCGGCAACTGCCACTTTGCCGTCAACTATCTCCAGAACCCCGACGTCTACCACCTCGGCGACCGCGTCGCTGTCATCGGCTCGGGCAACTCTGCAATGGATGTTGCGCGTACGGCAATCCGCAAGGGCAGCCGCTACGTCACGATCTACGCACGACGCAACGGCATCTCTGCGAGTGAGCGCGAGCTGGAATACGCACTCATGGATGGCTGTGAGATCCAGTACGCAAAGGGCATTCACTCCGTCACGCCCGAGGGTCCCATGATGTATGACCGTGTCTTCGATGAGAATCAGAAAGCTCATCAGCGAGGGCGAGCCGTATCTCATCCCCGCCGACAGCACGGTCATTGCAGCAAGTCAGGCGGCGAAGGACAAGATCGTGCGCACGACGACGGGCATTCACCTCAACGAGAAGGGTCTTGTCAAGGTCGATGAGAACGGCATGACCGACCGCGACGGCGTATTCTCGGCAGGTGACGTCGTGTCGGCCCGTGGAATGTCGTGCAGGTCGTCAGGGAGGCGAAACATACCGCCGACGCCATGATCCAGTACCTGAAAGCGCGTGAGGCCAACGTAACCGCCAAGAACATTCGTAAGGAATCGCTGATAAAATGAAGTCTGCCAGATTGGCGTAGATTTTTTGTCCGAACAAGGAGGAAAACCGGACGCATAGCAAAGGCTATGTGGAGGATTTTCCACCGAAGTGCGGGCGAAAAAGATGCGTCAAGATGGTAGTGCTGAATTTATCAGTGGTTCCGTAATTCCCCAAGAAGAAAGGAAGAGTGCCATGAGCATGAACGATCACGAGATTACCGACCTCGTCCGTCAGATGGCAAAGCCCCTCGCTCCCCCCACCTACACCGACGCCGATGTGGAGGAGCTGGTGCGGATGCACGCAGGCGGACGCCACAAGATGCGCAGTGAGGCGGAGATTCTCGCACGCTACAATCTCGGCCGCAAGCAGTACAAGCAGCTGAAAGGCAGCCACGAGAACAACCGTGAGCAGCAGCAGATGCTCTACGCGGAACTGAAGGTGCTCGGCTGGATCCTTGGACGTAAGGAGCGCGAGGTCGTCATGGAGATCAATCAATGAAGCTGAGCCACACCAAAGAGGATTTTATCAGCGCGGCAAAAACGGCAAACCTCATCACCGTCTCCACGGAGCTGACGATGGATCTCGACACGCCCGTCTCCATCTACTATAAGCTGGTCGGCGAAAAAAGGGCTACATCATGGAGTCCGTCGATACGACACAGCAGCAGTTCGGACGATACTCCTTCATCGGCGGCGAGCCATTCGTGCGCGTGCAGGTCTTTGCCGACAAGCTGCTCATCAACGAAAACGGCCTGATGAAGAGCATCTCGGGTGCGCCGCATGATACGATGAAGGAATACGCGGCACGCTTTACCCCTGCGGAGGACAAAGAACAGCTGCCGCTCGTCCACGGCGGACTGGCAGGCTACTTCTCCTACGAAACGGCTGCGACATTTGATCGCGTACGCGGCGTTCATCTCGGGGTGAGCATCTGCTCGGGCAGTTCATGATGTGCCGCTACCTCGTCGTCTACGATGCTCTGCGCAACAGTGCACGTCTGCACTACCTCGCCGACATCAAGGAGGGGGATGATGCGGGCGAGTCTCACGACGTGATTGCCGACCGCCTCGCCGCCATGCGCAGTCGCCTTGCCGCCCCCTGTGCCCCTGCCCGCAGCACCGTCAAGCAAACGGTCAGCCCCTCATTGACTTTATGGCGCAGTACGGAACGGCGCCGACGGAATTTCTGGAGACAGTCAAAACGGTCAAGGAGCATATCTATGCCGGCGACATCTTTCAGGCCGTTCCCTCCTTCCGCTTCCGTGCCAAGATCACGCGCCCGCCATTCCTCTTCTATCGGCGTCTGCGGCAGGTCAACCCTCCCCTATATGTTCTACTACAACTTCGGCGCAGTTAAGCTCGTCGGAGCATCCCCCGAGATGCTGATCAAGGTGGCGGGCAGCACTGTCTATACCTACCCCATCGCGGGAACGCGAAAGCGCGGTGCGAACGACGAGGAGGATGCGCGTCTCGCAGCTGATCTGCGTGCAGATGAAAAGGAATGTGCCGAGCACGCCATGCTCGTCGACCTCGCACGCAACGACCTCGGCCGCATCAGCGTCCCGGGCACAGTGCGCGTGCCGAAACTGATGGCGGTCGAACGGTTCTCCCACGTCTCCCATATGGTGAGCAGTGTCGTCGGTGAAATCGCCCCGCATTACGCACCCATGGACGTCCTGCGTGCCACATTCCCTGCCGGCACGGTCAGCGGTGCGCCGAAAGCTGCGCGCCATGGAGATCATCCACGAGCTCGAGCCGCAGGAACGCGGCTTTTACGCGGGAACCGTAGGATACATGGACTTTCGCGGCAACATGGATATGTGCATCACCCTGCGCACCATGTGCATCGAGCATGACGATACGGCAATCATCCAGGCGGGGGCGGGCATCGTCAAGGATTCCGTGCCCGAGAAGGAATACCTCGAGATCCTGCAGAAGGCGAAGGCTCTCTTCGAGGTGGTAGAGGAGGTCGAGAACAATGCTGCTTTTGCTTGATAACTACGACTCCTTTACCTATAACATCGATCAGCTGTTCAGCGACATCGGCGCGCAGGTCGAGGTCGTCCGCAGCGACAAAATTTCCATCGACGGGATTCGCGCGAACGGCTACCGCGGCATCATTATCTCGCCTGGCCCCGGCATTCCGCAGGATGCAGGCATCTCCGAGGAGGTCATCCGACAGCTCGGCGGCGAGATCCCGATTCTCGGCATCTGCCTCGGGCATCAGGCCATCGGCGAGGTCTTCGGCGGACGCGTCGTCCGCGCGGGAGAAATCGTCCACGGCAAGGCATCCCCCATCCGTCACTCCGGCACGGGGCTCTACCGCGATATTCCGAATCCCACGGAGGTCGCCCGTTACCACTCCCTCATCATCGCGCGCGAGAACCTGCCCGATGTGCTGGACGTGACGAGTCAGCTCGACGACGGAACGATCATGGGGGTGCGCCACAAGACGCTCCCCATCGAGGGCATCCAGTTTCATCCCGAATCCATATTGACGCCCGAGGGGCGCAGGATGATGCAGAACTATCTGACGGACATCGGTGCAATATGAGCGAAAAACGATATGACGACATCCTCCTCATCAGCGACCTTGACGGAACACTGATTCCGCGTCACGAGGCAATCGCCGACGAGAATCTTGCGGCACTCAACGCATTTACGGCGGCGGGCGGAGCCTTTGCCGCCGCAACGGGACGCACGCCCGAGGCAGCACTCCCCTATCTGGACGGCATTACCGTCAACGCCCCGAGCATCTTTTTCAACGGGGCAATGCTGAAGGATTTGACGGAAGACCGCGTGCTCGAGGTGCGCACACTGGACGGTGACCTCTGGCGCACATTCGCCGCGCGCGTCCTCTACCAGTTTCCGCGTGCCTGCGTCGAAGTCTACACGGAGGGGCGCTGCCACATCATCAGCCCCGAGGAAAACGACGATCCGCGCCTCACGGATGAGTTCTACAACGTCAACCATACGGAACTCCGCGCCGTGGAAGACGAGACATGGCTGAAGTTCTTCATCTGTGACGCACCGATCAATCTCAAATTCGTTGAGCGGCTCGCCGCGGAGCTCGGCATGGACAAATGCTCCACATCGTTCTACTCGGAGGCGAACTACCTCGAATTTGTCCCGCCCGGTACGAGTAAGGGCGCGATGGCAGAGGTGCTGCGGACGATGCCGCAGTATGCGGGACGCCGCATTATCGCCTGTGGCGACTACGAGAACGACGTCGAACTGCTGCGCATGGCAGATATCGGCATCGCCCCCGAGGACGCAGCCGACGCGGCAAAGGAGGCAGCAGACCGCATCGCACCGCCCTGCCGCACACCGCTCATCCCGTGGATTCTGCGAGAAGTGAGAAAAATAAAAAGAAGTGCTGCATTACAGCGCTTCTTTTTATTTTGTCAATTCCGTACCCAGCCATACTGGGTGAGATTCGATGTATAGTGCAGGCGATCGACAAAATCCTCGTTTGTCGCGCCCGTGCGGAAGATCGGCACACGCTCAAGGGCGAAGACGTTGCTGTTGCGGTCGACGTTGCTGTACTTGACCGTGAAGCCTGCCTTATACCCCGCCTCCTTTGCGAGCTCTGCAATATGCAGATCGTGGACGCCCGTCGGATATGCGATGAACTCGACGGGATGCCCCAATTCACTCTCTGCCTGCCGCTTTGATTCCACAAGCTCTTCGCGGATACGGTCATCCGGCAGCTCCGGCAAAGCCGCATGTGTCACTGTATGCGACTCAATCGTAACGCCGCTCTTTTCCATCTCGCGCACCTGATCCCATGTGAGGTAGCCCTTGCGCTTACTCAGAAATCCTGTGACGACAAATACCGTCGCCTTGAGGTGATACTTCTTCAGAACAGGAAACGCATTGGTATAGTTATCGACATAGCCATCGTCAAACGTAATGAGCACAGGGCGCTCAGGCAGAGAGCCTGTACCTGCCAGATATTCGTAAAGCTCATTGGGACTGATCGTGTGATAGCCATGGTCGACAAGATACTTCATCTGCCAGTCAAAATCCGACGGCTCAACCGCAAGAGAGAGGAAACGCGAGTTGATCATGTGGTAGTTGAGCACGATCACCTTCACATTATCCTCCGGAGGCGGAGGTGATACCGGTACGGGTGACTCCTTTGGATGCCCGACAATGAGCAGTAGGCCGAGGAGAATGGCGAGAATCGCCAGCAACGACCAAAACTGCCGTCCGCCGATCATTTGTTTTATGTTCACGCCATCCCCCCGTCATAAAATAATTCTATCCATTATTGTACTTGGATTTATGCAGGAAATCAAGATGCGCTGACAACGTAAAAAAGACTGCCCGTAAAGGCAGTCTCTCATTGACTACTTCTTTGCCCAGACCACAGCCATGAGATCATCATAAATGGTCTCGAGCTGCTGTACGAGAATCGGCAGGAGGGTCTGTATCATGCGGCTGTCAAAGGTCTCATCGACAAAGGGGATACAGATATCAAGATAAACATTCCCATCATCGCGAAGATAATACTTAAAGATCTTATACTCTGCATTAAGTGTATTCAGATGATCTTTAATTTCTTCGATATTCTTCTCATTGATTCCCCGTCACAACCTGCGTGCGGATGATCGTAAAAATACTGTCATCGATGAAGATCGCCATTGGCATGGTATTGCCTTTTGCCTCGATGCGTGAACGGAAAATCGTCGTATGGAGCTCATCCGAAAGGTCGTTAGCTTCGAAAAAGTTGATATCATTTTCGTCAAGAAATTTTTTGAACTTCTCCGCCTTCGTTGCCCCTTCTGCGGCCGCTGCCTGCTTCTTCTCAACCAGCTTCTCTGCCTGTTTCTCGAGCTTTGGCTCTTTCTCCGTACTCTTTGCCATATGAATAGTGCCTCCCTTATTTGATACGAGCGGGCTTCCCCCACTGAACATGCGACTATTGTACCATAGATTTGGATATTTGCAAGAAAAAACCGCTGTACTGCGGTCTTTCCTCTAAATTCGAGAAAATACAGCCACGTACAGCAGTACATCCTACACTATATCATGCAGTTCTCTTGCGCAAAATAAACGCACGTACGAAGAGTGCCGTAAAGAGAATGGCGAAGCCGATACCCGCCGGATAGGTAATGTTCGTCGGCAGACCAAAGCCCTCCGGTGCCTGCAGGAGATATGTCGTCGTCACCGCCGACATAAAGATCGCAGGCACGAGCGCGATCACGTATGCATACGAGCCCGGTTTATTGAGATAGAGGTATGCCGTGCCCGTCCAGAGCATAATCATCGCGAGTGTCTGGTTTGCCCACGAGAAGTAACGCCAGATGATGGAGAAGTCCATCTGCGAAAGGATCAAGCCGATGGCGAGCATCGGTATGGCGATCATCAGACGCTTCGACGACTCCTTCTGCGGGACATTCAGCCAGTCGGCAAGTGTCAGACGCGCCGAACGAAAGGCCGTATCGCCCGAGGTGATCGGGCAGGCGATAACGCCCAGCATCGCGAGAATAGCACCGATGCTGACCCCACCGACACCGATTGCGCCCATGAAGCCGTTGCAGACCTCGTAGACAACGCCGCCGGGGCCGGCCTCCTTGAGTGCCGCACCGAGTCCCGGTGTACCGTCGTAGAACGTCGCACCTGCCGCCGCCCAGCAGAGCGCGATGATGCCCTCAGCGACCATTGCGCCGTAGAACACGGGGCGTCCCATGCGCTCATCCTTCAGACAGCGTGCCATGATCGATGACTGCGTCGCGTGGAATCCCGAGACTGCACCACAGGCAACGGTGATGAAGAGCAGCGGCCAGATCGGGAGATGCTGCGGATGCAGGTTCTCCAGCGTCATCTCGGGCATCGTATGTCCGCCGACACCGAAGAGCATTCCGCCCATGATGCCGAGTGCCATGACGATGAGACAGATTCCGAAGAGCGGATAGAACCGTGCGATGATCTGGTCGATCGGCAGCAGGGTTGCCAGCGTATAGTAAATAAAGACGACAGCGAGCCAGAAAGAGCACCGCCTGCCCCGTCAGCTTGAAAGCAACATCGCAGGCCCCGTCATGAAGACGACACCGACGAGCACGAGGAGGACAATCGAAAAATACGCGCATGACCTGAAGCATGATATTCCCCAGATTCTTGCCGACGACCTCCGAGAGGCTTTCTTACCATCCTCACGGAATGAAATCATGCCCGAGAGATAGTCATGCACGCCGCCTGCAAAGATCGTACCGAAGACGATCCAAAGATAGACGCTGGGTCCCCAAAGTGCTCCCGCAAGCGCACCGAAAATCGGACCAAGGCCTGCGATATTGAGGAGCTGGATGAGAAACACCTTCCACGTCGGCAGCGGGATATAGTCCACGCCGTCTTCCAGACGAATTGCAGGTGCTACCTCCCCCGTACGCCCGAATGCCCGGTCGACGATTGCCCCATAGACCAGATAGCCGACGATGAGCGTCGCGAGCGCGCCAAGAAATGTAACCATTGCTTGTCACTTCTTCCTAAAAATAAATACACGATATGCCGGTGTGCACCAGCGCCCCCATCCCTGCCCTCCTTCCGCACAATGATAAAGAAGCCCCTTAAAATCAGTCCTAAAGAATTATTGGCTTCTTGGCGATTATCATATCATAAGTCTCTTCTCTTGTCTAATCCTTTTGATGTGCTATAATCATGAATACATTATGCATGAGTCCCTTTCTGTCATGCATAATGATATTGGAGGAGGTTGTTTTATGGGGCTTGATATTCTTCTGTTTCTACTGCTCGGACTCTTCGTGGGCACGTTCGGCACGCTGGTCGGCATCGGCGGTGGACTGATCTGCGTTCCGATCTTCATCTTCTTTCTGTCGGATGGTGGGATCTCATCCGTACTTTCACACGGCAGCTCAGATCACTGGCACCTCACTCGTCATCGTCTGCGCCAATGCGCTTTCGGGAACATTTGCCTACATCCGTCAAAAACGTGTCTACTTCGCCGCAGCAATTCCCTTTGCTCTTGCGACACTGCCCGGCGCGTTCCTCGGCTCATACATCGTCGATGACTTCACGGGACCGATGCTCTACATCTCCTATGGTTCGTTCCTCCTGCTGATGTCTCTTATGATGTACTGGAATGCCACACACAAAAAACACGCGGATGTGCACACCCTGCCCGCAGACTTCACCTTCAATCGTTCTCTGGGCGTTGGATCAAGTGCAGGTGTTGGCTTTATCTCGAGCATCTTCGGCATCGGCGGCGGCGTGATTCACGTTCCCCTCATGGTCTACCTGCTCGGTTTCCCCGTCCACGTCGCAACGGCGACCTCGCATTTCGTCCTCGCCTGCTCGGCGACCTTCGGCGTCATCAGCCACGTCTGGCTCGGTCACGTCATCTGGACGCCCGCCATCTGCATCTCCATCGGTGCTGCCATCGGTGCACAGATCGGAGCCGCCCTCTCGAAAAAGACAAAATCCAAGGTTATCCTCGTTCTACTTGCTCTCGCCATGTTCGGACTTGGACTCCGTCTGATCTGGATGAGCGGTATGCTGTAAGGAATCATATCAAATCATTTTCTATATGAAACAGCCACGCAGAAGTGACCTGTCTCCCCAAAGTTAGACTTGACAAATTTGGGGATGCACGACAAAATTGCGTGGCTGTTTTTATATGGTGCAGCAAGAAAACTAATCTCAAATACTCTGCAAAAAAACATCGTACCCTTTTTTCATCTCATAAATGTCCGCCTTGCTCGTAACCTCCCACGGCGCATGCATGCTCATCACCGCAACGCCGTTGTCGATCACGTTCATCCCGTAGCGCGCCATAATGTAGGCGATGGTTCCGCCGCCGCCGAGATCGACGCGCCCGAGCTCCGCGAGCTGATAGCGAACGCCGTTTTCATCCATCATACGGCGCAGTTCACCCAGATACTCTGCACTCGCATCACTGGAGCCGGACTTGCCGCGCGAGCCTGTGAACTTGTTGAACACCATGCCGCGTCCGAGATAGGCGACGTTCTTCTTCTCGAATGCGTCCGCATAGAGCGCGTCATAGGCGCTCGAAACATCCGAGGAGAGCATCCGTGAGTGCGCAAGCGTGCGGCGCAGGGCGAGCTCCGTATACTGGCCGCAGGCAGAGAGTACTTCGGCGACCATGTTCTCAAAGAAGCGCGACTGCATTCCCGTCGAGCCGACGCTGCCGATCTCCTCCTTGTCAACGAGGAGACAGCACGCCGTACGCCGCACATCCGCGGTCTCCACCATGGAGCGGAGGGCCGTATAGGAGCAGACGCGGTCATCCTGTCCGTAGCCGAGCACCATGCTGCGGTCAAACCCCAGCTCGCGCGCACGGCCTGCCGGGACGAGGGTCAGCTCCGCCGACTGGAAGTCCTCCTCCGCAATGCCGTATGTCTCCCGGATGAGTGCCAGCACGCCGTCCTTGACGGACTCCTTTTCCTCCTTGGCGAGGGGAATTCCGCCGATCAACACATCGAGTTTCTCGCCCTCGATCACCTTTGCCGCTTTTTTTTCCAGCTGCTCCTGCGAGAGATGGACGAGGAGATCGGTGACGCAGAACACGGGGTCGTCCGCCTTCTCCCCGAGCGTGATCGTGACTGTTGTGCCGTCCTTCTTGACGACAACACCGTGCAGGGCAAGCGGTATCGTCACCCACTGGTACTTCTTGATGCCGCCGTAGTAATGCGTATCAAAGTACGCCAGCCCGCCATCCCTCATAGAGTGGATTCTGCTTCACATCGAGGCGGCACGTGTCGATATGCGCGCCGAGAATATTCATGCCGTTTTTCCATCGGCTCTGTGCCGATATGAAAGAGCACAATCGCCTTTTTTTCATGTTGACGGCGTAGACCTTGTCCCCGCGCGAGCTGCGCCCCTCAGCGATAATGTCCGCCAGATCGCGGTAGCCCGCCGCCTCGGCAGTGCGCACCGCCTCCCTGCACACCTCGCGCTCCGTCTTGCAGTCCGAGAGAAAAATCAATATAGCCACGTGCAAGCGCATCCACCGCCGCACGTTCCTCTGCCGAATAGCCCGTCCAAACAGACTTTTTTTCTTATCGTCGCTCATAATCGTGCCTTTCTACCTATACGCCCCATGCCTCATGGAGAATCTCTGCAAACTCTGCCCGCGACGCTGCGCGGTTAAATCGCTCACGCAGCTCTGCGCTGCCCTTCAGTCCGCGCGTGTACCATGCCGCATGCTTGCGCATCTCGCGGATCCCGATGTACTCGCCCTTGTACCCGACCAAGAGATCGAGATGGCGCAGAATCACCGCTGCGCGCTCCGCCAGCGTCGGCGGCGGCAGCTCCTCTCCCGTATGCAGCCAGTGAATCAGCTGCGGGAAAAATCCATGGATTTCCCTGCGCACCGCGCCCGATCATCACCGCATCCGCCCCCGTGATCTCGAGGGCACGTTTGAGATCGGCAGGACGGCGGACATCCCCGCTCACAATGACGGGAATCCTGACCGCACGCTTCACCGCGGCAATCGCTGCATAGTCCGCGTTGCCGCTGTAAAACTGCTCGCGCGTCCGCCCGTGCACGGCGACGGCATCCACGCCGACTGCCTCCGCCATGCGTGCGATTTCCACTGCGTTGCGCGAGGCATCATCCCAGCCGAGCCGCATCTTGACCGTGAATGGCAGACGCGTCGCACGGCGGATCGCCGTCAAAATCTCCTCCGCCCGCTTCGGGTCACGCATCAGGGCTGAGCCTTCGCCGTTCTTGACGACCTTCGGTGCGGGACATCCCATATTGAAATCGAGGATATCCGCCGTTCCAAGCGCCTCGATATACGCCGCCGCCTCTGCCGCCATCGCCGCCGACTTAGCAAAGATCTGCATCGCAATCGGACGCTCCTCCGGCTCCGTGCGCAGCATGTTCATCGTGTGCTCGTTGCGGTAGTGGATGCCCTGACTGCTGACCATCTCCGCAAAGGCGAGCGGACAGCCCATTCCATGTGCGATCACGCGGTAGGCGGTATCCGTGACGCCCGCCATCGGCGCGAGAAAAATCGGATCGTCAAAGGTAAACGCGCCGAGTTTCATCGGGTTCACGGCAGATTCCTCTCATAGAGGACGCGCAGCCCCGTCAGCGTCAGAAAGTGATCGACCTTGTCGATGGTCTGGGACTCCTTTGCCACCATGCGGGCAAACCCGCCCGTGGCAACGACCTTCATCTCCATCGCGAGCTCTGCCTTGATGCGGCGCACGATTGCATCAATCTGTCCCACGTAGCCGTAGATGATGCCCGCCTGCATGCCCTGTATCGTACTGCGGCAGACCACCGTCTTGGGCGGTACAAGCTCGATGCGCGGGAGCTGCGCCGCCCGCTGAAAGAGGGCCTCCGCACTCGAGCCCAGCCCCGGTGCAATCACGCCACCGAGAAAATCTCCGTTCTCTGCCACAATGTCAAATGTCGTCGCCGTTCCAATGTCGATCACGATCAGCGGTCCGCCGTACTGCTCATGTGCACCGATGACATTGACAATACGGTCTGCACCGATGGACCGTGGATTCTCGTAGTTCAGCCGAATCCCCGTCCGTATCCCGGGACCGACGATGAGCGGGCGAATGTGGAAATATCGCTCGCACATCTTGCGCAGGGGGACGACCAGCGGCGGTACAACCGATGAGATAATGATCGCCTGAATATCCGACAGAGACAGCCCCTGATAGTGAAAGAGCTCATTGATCAGGATGCCGTACTCATCCCCCGTCTTCTGACGATCGGTCGAAATGCGCCAATGCCGCAGGAGCTTCGCCCCGTCATAGGCTCCCATCACAATATTGCTGTTTCCGATGTCCAGTACAAGCAGCAAATTCTTTCCTCCATACAGTCATTTCATTATCGGCTGCTCCATGCAGCCATATCGAAACTCATTTCTTCGGACGAATCGAAACATCCCCTGCGAGTACGCGCCGCCGCCCCGTCGCTGTATCGACAAAGAGCGCACCATCGGCGTCAATATCCGCCGCAACGCCCTCGAACGCCTCACCCGCAGGACCGATGACACGCACCGTCTGCCCGAGCGTCACGGCGTACGTCCGCCACGCCGCGAGCACAGGAGCAAATCCGTCGCTCTGTACCTCCCGATAGAGTGCATCGAGCGCGCGCAGGAGCTCCTGCAAAAATGCCACACGCGGCAGCGGCTCCCCTTTCATCTGCATCAGCGATGTCGCCGTGTCCCGCAGTTCCTCGGGGAAATCCTCGCGTGCAATGTTCACATTGATGCCGATGCCGATCACGACATAGTTCACGCGATCCATCTCGGCGCTCATCTCCGTCAGGATGCCGACCAGCTTGCGTCCTTCATGGAGAATATCGTTCGGCCACTTGATGGCGGCACGCAGGCCGAAATGCTCCATCGCACGTGCGACAGCGACCGCCGCCATCAGCGTACACTTTGGCGCGTCCTGCGGTAAAAACGACGGACGCAGGAGAATGCTCACCCAGATCCCCTTGCCGGGCGGGGAGAAGAAAGGACGCTCCATGCGGCCGCGTCCCGTTCCCTGCCGATCGGCAACAACGACCGTACCATCCTCTGCGCCCTCATGCGCCAGCTGCTTCAGCACCAGATTCGTCGAGTCCACAGCATCATAGCAGATGATCTTTTTCCCGACGAGTGCCGTTCCCAGATCCTTCGCGATCTCCGCCTCGATCAGCCGATCCGGAGCAGAGCGCAGGACGTATCTGCTGCGCGGTGCGCTTGCAATATCGTAGCCCGCCTCACGCAGTGCCGCGATCTTCTTCCACACAGCCGCCCGCGTCACACCGAGCCGCTCCGCGATCTTCTCGCCCGAAATACAGCCCCCTGCCTCACGCAGCAGCTCCAACATATCGCTCCGCATCACCGCACCTCCAAACAAAAAGTGATCTGCTCCATTATACAGCAGATCACTTTGCCACGCTACAAAAACATTGAACGATACATCAGATCCCTACACACGCTTCGCCCGAACAAGCCACTGATAGGCATCGAGATCCTCGGCATCCACAGAGATCGTTTGGAGTGACAGAAGTTCCTCCTGCAGCTGCTTTCACTGCCAGACAGTGAAACGCGTGAAAGCATCTCATGTCCTGGATATCAAGTTTGCGCTTCCTGAAAGAGTTTGATAATCTCTTTTTTCGTAAAAAAACGGAAGTGGGTCCGATCCAAAATTCCCATATCTTCGTAGGTCCAACAACCGGAAAGAAGACCATAAAACGTGCTGATATGGGCCACATTGGGAATACTCGCGATGATGTCTCCGCCGGGAGCGAGCAGCTCCCGCATATTCTCGATTGCTTTCCATGGATTCTGCAAAGTGCTCAATGACATCGCCCCATGACGATATAGTCGAAGCGTTCGGGCAACTTGTGATGGATCAAGGCGTTCTACATCCATCGAAAGAATCGTCGCGCACGGCGCCGCAATCTCCTGCCGCCTGTTTCAGTTTAACTCCACACCGTAAAGACGTGCTGATGGACTTCGTGCACCGATTTCCCGCAGTGTCGCCCCACAGGCACAACCGATCTCAAGGACACGCAAACCAGCTTTTGAGAAGTCCATCAAAGACATAAGATCCCTGCGCGGGAAAAATGAATAGTCCAGTGAAACACCCCATTTTTATGGAAGAAAATCGCATTCTCGTCGATAGCTGTCCGACGTCGTATCGGGATTTTCTCCATCACGATGCACATAGGTGCTCGGCAAGGACGCTATTCCATAGCCCGCCCGTGTCATACTCACCGTGAAATCATAGGACGCGAGTGCGGGAAGAGCGTACCGCTCATCGAGATATCCTGCCGCCGATACGGCATCTCTCCGTGCCATCAGCGCAAACATCTCCGCAAAGATTTCCGGACGAGGCGGATTACCCTGCGCACGAATCTCCTCCGCCACATGCACATAGTCATCCCACGAGAGATAGTCGTTCGGCGGGATCAGCTGCGCCCTCCGATATGCCACGGGGGCAACGGCGGTCACTGCTCCAACGTTTGGATCCGCAATAAGCACATCCAACATATCCTCCACCGTATGCGGCGCGAGCATCACATCCGCATGAAGGAAGAGGAGAACCTCCCCCTCTGAGGCCCGAATCCCCTCATTCACTGCATGTGCATAGCCATGATGTTCCTCACTGCGGAGGATTCGAACATGGTCTATGTCATCAGACGTAAAAACCTGCTCATCTGCCGACGAACCATCATCGACAACGATCACTTCATACGGAATACGCACCGTATTTCGTACAGAAAAAAGGCAGCGTTCCAAATGTTCCCGCATATTGTAAACCGGAAGGATAATGCTTAATTTTGCCACCTGATTACCTCACAATCTCCGCTATGCCCACAGCTTCCACGGGGCACTGTTCTTATTCCACATATCATTCAGCCGCAGCTTATCTCGCTGGGTATCCATACACTGCCAAAAGCCGTTGTGTTTATAGGCATGCAGCCCGCCCTCCCGTGCAATGCTCTCAAGCGGTGTCGTCTCAAACACACACAGATCATCATCCCGCAGATAGTCAAATACTGCCGGCTCAGCAACCATAAATCCGCCGTTGATCCATCCGCCGTCTTCTTTTGCCTTTTCGACGAAACGATTGATCCCATTTGTATTATAGTCAATATCCAACACGCCAAATCTGCCGCCAGGCTGAATTGCTGTCATCGTCACCACTGCTTTTCCCGGCTTGCTTTTATGCGTATCGATCAAGTCATGAATATCGACATCACTGACACCATCGCCATAAGTCAGCATAAACGGCTCATTGCCAATATATTTCTGTACGCGCTTGATGCGTGCGCCTGTCTGTGCATCCAGCCCCGTATCAACGAGGGTCACTTTCCACGGTTCTGATACATTGTTGTGCACCGTCATGCGATTGCCCTGTGTAAAATCGAAGGTGACGTCCGACGTATGCAAATAGTAGTCAGCAAAGTATTCCTTGATCATATAGCCTTTATAACCAAGGCAAATGACAAACTCATGAAAGCCGTAGTGAGAGTATATCTTCATAATATGCCAGAGGATCGGTTTCCCCCCGATTTCAATCATCGGCTTTGGTCTGGACACAGACTCTTCGCTGATTCGCGTGCCGCGTCCACCTGCTAAAATCACGACCTTCATACAGATTCTCCCCTCTGCCGCAAACAGACCTGCATCAGCTGCTCCTGCACTACTCACATCAATTCTTTATACATTCGCTCCCACCCCGGCAGAATCCTTCCTCCGCGCCACGGCATCATCACCTCACGCGCCCGATACGGTTTTTCTCCCCAGTCCACGGGGAATTGCACGCCCAAAAGTGTCTCATAGCGCTGAACCAACTCCTTCAGTGTAATGGCATGTCCTGACGACACGACATAGTTTCCGCATTGCTCAATATGCCCTTCTGCAAGATACTGTCCTGCCAACAGAAAAGCTCTTGCAGCATCCTTGACATGGACAAAATCCACACGCTGCTCTCCCTTGACAGAGCGAGCCGTTTCCCCTGCGCAGCAAGTGTCGGTAAAACGGCAAGAAGCTTGTTTCTGCGGTCATTCTCGCCGTATGTGTCAAAGAGCGTTAATCGGATAGTATGCAGATCATACGCAGATTCATAGAATCGAACCATCGCATCAAATGCCTCTTTGGATGCCGCATACAGATTCACCGGCTCATATACATCGCCATGATAGTGCTGCCAGGAGGAACGTGCATAGACAAAATTCTGTACGCCATGCTGTGCCATGCCATCGAGGAGCTTTGTGCCAAATGTGATATTGGCAGCAATCAGTGCATCGATTTCCTCCGGGGAATGTACCGCCGTATAGTACGTGGCGAGATGAAAGACAACATCCGGCGCAGCGGCGCCTACAATCTCCGACAGCGGCATTTGATCTGCATCATAAAACTGCACATTATCCCGCACTGTCGGCGGCAGAAGATCACGCCGCGACGTTGAGCGCACAATAGCCGAAACATGCCACCCCGCTGCATGCAGGCACTCCGCTGCATATCCTCCGACAAAGCCCGTGACGCCCGTAATCAAAGCCCTATACTTCATGGTTCTCCCCCACAAAAATCATTCCGCCATTGCCGGAGCTGAACATCTGCGGGAAAGACACGTGCAAAATGCGGCAATGAGCTTTTGGTCTCTTCCCTGAGAATCGGCGGCAGCTCATCCCCCGTCGTCGGCTTTTGCACGGTAAAAAAATAGTACGAAGTTCATCGGGCAGACCATACAAGAAAAACTCGTGCGGCACGCGCCCAATGGCCTCGCAAAAACAATATTGACGCTTGTCCTCTTGGAGCATTTTGTCATAGAGCACGTGCAGCTGACGCACTGTATGGGCAACGGAAAAAAATCACGCAGAACTTTTTTTCCCGCGCTGCATTTCCCAAACGAATACGCTCCTTCGGATGCGTAAAAAGCAACGCAATGGCGCGGCGGTAATCGTCCCTGTTTTTAATCAGTATCCCTGTTTCATTATGTGTGATGAGATACTTTTCTGCACACTGGTCTAGTGCAACAACAGGAAGCCCTGCCGCCATCGCCTCCAAAAGTGCATTCTCTGTCGTTCCGAAATGGCACGGGCTGAGCAGATAGCCGAACACGTCCATTTTTGGCAAGCTCCGCACTCACATCCCGCACATAGTCAATAAAGCGAAACTTTTCCTCTATACCAAGAGCGGCTGCCTCCGCACGAATCTGATCCACATTGGTCAAATCACCGACCAAAACAAACTCGATCCCAGGGAATGTCTGCCACTGCCGCACAGTATTTCACAAAGTCTCGATTCATCTTCGCATAGGACTGTGTGCCAATATAGCCGACGACAAAGTGATCGTCACGCATGTGCAGCGCATGTGAACGGATCGCATCAAATCCACCCGAACTATGAATCACCGATGTATGTGTACGTGCCCATGTGCGCTCTTCTTCATTCCAATAGGGGTTATCCAACGAATACGGCGATGTGAAAATGAAACGCTGCGGCACATGCAGGAACGCAGGCGAAATATACGGATACCAACAGCCGGAGACATGAGCCCAGAGTGCCAGACGCATCCGTATCTGTGGAAAATCCGCCAAAAAAGCCGCCATGAGCGGATGGTGCCACCATTCGATCTGCACAACATCCGCAGCACGAACGGCTGCCTCAATTTCCTTTCTGCTCGGTGCACAAAAGAATCTCCACCCCATCGGCACGGCAAACGTCAATAAAGTTCGTCTTTTGCGGCTGCTCCAGCAGCAATATGCGATGCCGATACGGGGCGTTTGTGCGTGCCGCATACGAGGCAACGCCCGAGAGCACCTTACCGACACCGCCGCCCATATGTGTTGTAATATGCAGTACTTCGCGCATAGAAGTCTCCTTCACTCAAACACAAACGGACTGGCAAATTCATCCAGCGAGGGAAATAACGTGTCCCGTTCCGACAGAATAGGATGGGCAGCGTTCCACGGAATTCCTGCCGAATCCCATCGCACACCTGCATCACAGTCCGGTGCATAGACACTCGTTACCTGATACATCATCAATGCATTTTCACTGAGCACATAAAACCCATGCGCCATCCCTTTCGGGATATAGATCATTGTGCCCTCTCCCGCGCACAGATGAAAGAGCTCATGCCGGCCATACGTCGGTGAGCCACGACGCAGATCGACAACTGCGTCTAGGACTTCCCCCTGTGCACAATATACGATCTTTTCATGTTCCATTGGTGGGGTCTGAAAGTGAAGGCCACGCAAGACGCCATGCTGAGAAACGGAAAAATATTCTTCAGCAAAGGACGTTGGAAGCCCCAACTGCCGAAACTCCTCAACGTGAAACGTCTTGACAAATGTGCCGCGCCGATCTGCACGCACGATAGGGCAAATTCTCAGGCATCCGGGCAGCGAGGTCTCCTCTGCATCAAACATATTTACGCCTCCTCACAGCGGCACAACAGTACAGAGCCCGAGCACAGACTCCACCGATCGACCCATTCTTCGCTCGAACTCCCCTTTCATAGCAAACAGCTTCCGCCAGCGCGGCATTGAGGTACGATCCACACCATAGCGAAGCATAATGTCCATCATACGCCGTTCAATCGCCACGATCCCCTCATGAGTCGCCATCGTATCGCAGAGCTGGATGAGCTGATCATACAGTGTGTAGGTTCGCTTCTGAAGGAAATGTTCCAGGAACGCATAATCCCCGCGGCTCAGATCCCATCCTCCGTTAACTGCCGTAATATCCTGCACAGGAAATGAATGGGTCAGACATATCTCTGCCGCCTCCGCATCGCCCTCTGCCAGCAGAAAGCGATAGCCTAGGATCACATGATTCATCCCCATCTCGCCGAATCTGCGGCCAATATCATGCAGAGCGCCAAGAACAAAGGCTCGTTCCGCGTCCAGTTCTTCGACATAGACAGCGATACGCTCCGCCGCCGTTCCTACGGCAAGCGAATGGGAAATCCATCCGCCATTGTTGAGAGCACGCGCTTGATCCAGATGGCACAAAGCGTCCCTGCGTGATATTTTCACATTTGACCTCTTCCAGACACATCAAATTGCGTAAAAATACAGACTCTCCGCTTGTCACACTGTGGTGACGGAAATAGAAGCGATACCCATCATAAAATGATTGAATCAACAACGGTATACGGATATAATCCTCAAGGCTGTGATAAACGCAGATGGCGAGCTTTGGATGAGACTCACGTATTGTCCGCTCCGCACCAAGGAGGGCATTGTACTCCGCGCCCTCGATATCCATCTTAATCAACGTCGGCACTTCGGTCATCACTGCATCGAGCGGCATTGCCGTGATCTGCGCCCCATTCCCGTCTCCGTCAAGCCCCAAACGAGAAGCCGATGGGGTCGCCTGATTTCCTGAAAATGAGAGCTGCTCCTCCACATTCCAAAGAGCATAGGGGTAGAGGACGACCTGAGAACGATCTGCATATTTTTTTCTTGAGCAGATCACAGCTCTGCCCATCCGGCTCAAAGGCATGCACACGAACCTTCGGATTCATAGCCAGTGCCTTATCGATCTCCTCGCCGCCACATACTCCCGCATCCACAAGCACATCATCATCACGCAGGGCAGGAATCACATCATTGGCAAAATATTGATTGACTTCCACAAGAGAGAAATCGACCGGTCGACCATGAACCATATTATCGATCAGGCTGCGATAGAGTCGGCGTGATTTCTCATCGGCAAAAGAGGCACAGATCGTATCAATGTCCTGCTCATGCTCCGCAAAGTAACATGACGCATCGATCTGGACAGCAGAGTGTATATCTGCTTTTACTTCCTGTTTCTCCAACTGAGAGATAATTTGCAGCAGATTGATGCCGGTAACCCCAACGATGATGACAAGCGGCTGATCCGTCAAATAATACCGACGACAAAGCTCGAAGATTTGTTCCGACGACCGCACTGCAATGCCGTCAATCGTTGTTCCCTGCTTATCTTCTGCATTATCACAGTAATAAAGAGGTTTCTGCAGCATTTTCCGCTCTGCACAGTATTTTCGATAAAACGCACGTGCCACACGCCCTGTTCCCCAGAGCACATAGTCCCTCCCGCGCAGCTCAGCAAAGACATCCATTCCTTCAGCACACATGCGCCTCACTCCTCAGTGGATTGAATCAGATCCAATATATTGATGATATAGAACCATTCCTATGTTGTACTTCTTTATATATGCCTACACCGTCTCGGCAACATTCCCTCCTCATGGTTCATGTTGACCGTATATACTCTCAACTCTGTCGCCTTCATACAGGAGGATACATAGGGAATACCCAGCGGGAGCTGATACCATTCATCGGCTTTGTCAACAAAACGAAGCATTACTAGTAAATAATTCAACAAAAGTGCTCCTCAAATAGATTATCAGCAGATCCGTCCGGAATATCTCCTACGCAATTACACCACGCACTAACAGTTCTGCTGCATCCCCGTCGAGGACATCTTCCTCGAACATGGCATACTGATACTGTTGGCATTTCGCACAAATCGGATACTGTTCCTTATGAAGTTCCAGTTGTGCGCGCCGAAACGCTTCTGTCTTTCTTCCCCGCCATATATCCCGCATCGATTCTTTAGCAAGATCTCCCAGAATATACGGTGTCTCCATCGAACAGCAGGGCACGATCATACCGTCCGGATTTAGCTGCATCATATAGAAGGGCTGCGGACAGACAGCAGCGTGTCCAACGGCGGCACCATTCTGCGTCACGTCTGCAGCACCGCCGAGGCTGTCATAGTCGATCTGTGATACGGCAGGGATGAGATGCTCCACGGCAATAAAGTCCGAAATATCACCGAATATCTCCAAAAAACGCTCCTCCTCGCCCTCTTTGAGTGCACAGTCGATGATTTTTACATAGATCTTCGTCTCTCGGCGATGCTCATAAAAAAACCGAATCTGCTCAACGAGTTCTTGAAAAACGCCGCGCCGGTGCGTATGTGCATACGCCTCATCATCGAGCCCCTGGATCGAGATGCGAATGCGTCCTAGATTCGCTGCAATAAGTGCATGCGAAAGCTCCTCCGTAAGGGCAAGGCCATTCGTCACGATATCGATGGTATCCGCAACCCTCCGTTCCGCAGCATAAGCAACCATATCCGCGATGCGAGGATGAAGCAGCGGTTCGCCCGTCCCGGCAAATCGGAGCATCTTCAATGGATGTGGAAACTCCATCAGCCCATCAATACATTTCCGATAGAGCGCGTAGTCCAGCATAACCTTTCCCGCAACAAATCCGCGCTGCTCCGTTGGAACAGAGTGAATGCAGTATGCGCAGGCAAGATTGCACCCATACACTGGAAATATTTGCACAGAAAAAGGCGTGGAAAGCGGCAGCACGTCAGCGAGACGAGTGCGTTTTCCTCCCGGGGTCTGTCCGTCGATTCGCTGTGCTTTCATCGACGCACCTCCGCAAGACGTGACAGGATTTCCTGTGCTGCGTCATCGAGATGATCCTCCGGATGTGCTACATCATTCGGGGCACAGCAGTTTCGCACAGCGTATATTCTCACTGCGGCGGCCTTCCAGCTGCATCCGCCAAAACTCATGCATCTTTTCACCATGCCACATATCCAGAATACGCCCATGATGGACGTTGCCGAGTACGATGGGTTTATAGATGGTATCGCACGGTTCGACATCGCCGTTTGGAAACACCCCAAGCATATAGAACGCAAGCGGGCACACCTGATAAATGCGGTCGGTCTTCACACCGTTGCGGTCGGTCTCGATCACCATGTCCTTCGTCATTTCGACACCGTCGTAGGCGGGCAGCATGTGCTCGATGTACATCCGATCAGTGCAGTCACCAAAGAGCCGATAGAACTGCTCTTCCTCTCCTTCGTCCAAGGCGACATCCATCACCTTGAGGAAAAGATTGGTCTGCTTCTTATGTGCATAAAAGTAACGAATATTTTCGACGAATTCATCAAAATCCACCTTCGCCCGGCAGATATCTTCATATTTCTTCGAAGAGAGCCCCTGCAAAGAGACACGAAGTGTATCCAGTCCCGCATCGATCAACGCATCAGCAAGAGCAGGACGAAGCAGCGATGCATTCGAGATGATCTCAATGCGTTCAGCGACATTCTTCTCCTTGGCAATGCGCACCATATCGGCAATATGAGGATTGAGCAGAGGTTCCCCTTGGCCTGTGAGCGACAGCATCTTGAGTTTATGAGGAAACTCGGCAAGCTGATCGATGGTCTTTACATAGGTCTCCATCGTCATGTGCTCAGGCGTAAAAGTCATACTGTTTCTTCATCTCAGCAAAGCCAAGGGAGTGTCCGCAGTAGGCACATTTGAAATTGCAGAAAGTCGTTGGAAAGACGAAAGCACTGTATGGCGCAGCAAGAGGAAGTACAGAGGCAAGCTGGACACGATCCGTCCCGTAGATAGGTTTAATCTCTGATGCCATAATTCCTCCTTCCTAGTCGGCAAAAAGCGGCAAGAGCCGCTCTGCATCGTCATCCAGCTGTTCCATCGGATTGTTGATCGCATTAAAGCAGGTACACGTTGCACAGTCCGGAATCTGATCTTTCTCCTTCTTCAGCATCTTGCGCAAAAATCCTCTGCGCCGGCTGCCGTTCCATATCTCCATGAGGGTATGTTCCTTCGCATTGCCCATCGAGAGATTCTTGCCAAGCCCCGGGACGGGACAAGGAAAAATATCCCCCTCGCAGCCAATCTGCATAAAGTAGAAGGACTGTGCACAGACCTTGCGGTTGACATCAAGTTCTTCACCATAGAAATTCTTCGTGCCGTCAACGATCTCGCGCAGTCCGTCCATTTGCTGCTGCATGACAACGAGATGCTCAATGTAAATACGATCAGCAAAGGGACTGAAAAATCCGGAAGAATTTTTCCTCGTTTTCTTTTGTTTTGAGCGTCGCGTCAATCGCCTTGATGTAGATTTGTACGTTTCCCTTATGTTCGTAAAGATATTTCAAATTCTCCAAATAGCGATCAAAATCAATCAGGACGCCGCAGGTTTTCTGATAGCCCTCGGCGTCCAGACCCTGCACAGAGATATTGATATTGGTGATGCCCGCCTCGACGAGTGCATGGCTCTTTTCCGGCGTCAAGAGAAGTCCATTTGTAATCACTTCGACGCGCCCTGCGATCCCCGCTTCGACGGTCATACGCACATAGTCCGGCAGACGTGGATTCGTCAGCGGCTCACCAAGCCCGGAGAATACGATTCGTTTGATCCCGCCCTGCGGGAATTCTTTCAATTCTCTGATGATCTTCTCGAAAAAACTCTCGTCGATGTGCTGCATACGGTGTCCGAGTGCGCGGAACTCCCCGTCCGCCTCGTCACGTGTGGAGTGGATGCAGTAGAAACACTTGAAATTACAATACTTTGTCTGTTCAATATAAACAGTGAAAGGATGTGCAAGCGGGATAATCTCCGCGAGCTTCTTCCTCTTCGTATCGTAGTTTGGTTTGATCTCTGCCATTGCTCTTTTCTCTCCTAGCGGCGATCCTTCGCCACGTGGTCATGGAACGGCATACACGACCGTTTCCAGCCCCATAAATTGATAGTTGCGGATATAAATGCGATATCCGTCATACAGCGACTTGATCTGCAGAGGGATCTCCCACAGATGCGAAATATCGTGATAAACACAGATGGCAAGCTGGGGATGATACTGACGTATCAGCTGTGCAGCACCTGCAAGCGCACGCGGCTCCATCCCCTCGATATCCATCTTGATCATCGTCGGTGCAAAGCCACGCAGTACGCCGTCGAGCGGCACACATTGGAGAACGGCTGTCCCGGATGGATCTGCCTTTGCCGCAGATCGTCCATCTGCCGTCTCGGTAAAGCGCAGCTGCTCATAACAATCCGATACTCCCAACGGAAGTATATATGTCTCAGGAATATCTTTTTGCTGCTGAACGAAGGACTGAATCCCCGCACAAAGATCTCCCTGCGGCTCAAATGCAGCATACGCCTCAATTCTCTTCCCATGATGAAGCAGACTTCGCAGAGTATCGCCATCGTAGGCACCACAGTCAATCATACGCCGATAGTCCATCTGTTCCGGGACGTCTTCCGCAAGATACTGTCCTTCAAGAGGAAGCGGCATGGGAAATTTCGTTACATCACCAACACGATGTGCTGAGAGTACTGACAGGAAAAAATCTCGTTCCTCCTGTGTCGAAAAGAGTTCATACACAGCTTGTATCTTCTGCTCATCACGCGGCAGCTCCTGTAGATCATAGGAGCCGATGAACATATTGGACAGGAACGAACGGCCGTCGATCTCCTGCCAGTTGATCTCATGAAGCGCATAGATGCGGCGAAATCCACACCCTTTGAGGACACTGCGTATCACCGCATCCTGTGTCCGTCCAAACAAGCCTGCAAGTATGATGACAGCATCTGCATGATAGGGGTAAAGCTCCTTTGCCGACGGCAGAAAACAGGGGCTGGTGCACTGCACCCAGCCGCATTCTGATCAATGAATCCCATCGGTCGTATATTATTTTCCGTGAGGCATGTGTACAGCTTTTTCCCAAGGTTGCCTGCCCCATAGAGGAGGAGTTTAGATTCCCGAAATGCTGAAAATCCTCCAATGCAGCAATGAAAAGTATTCTCGCAAAAGAAGCGCTGCAGCGACGCATGTTTTTTTCGTGATGCTTCATCGCCTTTTTCCTCAGTAAGATGACATACTCCGTCATCAGCGCGTCAAATCGTTCTTCCGAGTACAGCTCCCGTACTCGTGGATTCGAGTGATATTCCTCCATCATCTTCAACTGTGAAAAGAACTCCTCCTTAACCGTTGATGCGTACCTCGTATACGGAAAAACGCGAAATTCATAGTCCATATTTTCCAGTGTCGAGGTCAATGCATCAACATGATACGAAACCCTTTTGGGGCTCCCCCCCAGAGCATCCGAAATTTCCTGCAGATCCTCTGATATATCATAATATCTGGCTTTCAAGAGTAAGATGCCATCATCATTGAGTATGCTGCCAAGTTCACGTATCATCTTGATGGGATTCTCATAGGTATCCGGAAATTCACCAAGAATAATGGCATCGTATCGCTGTGACCCCGCTTTATTGCGTATATTGGCAATGTCGCCGCAGTATGCTGCACCGCCACAGATGTGATATAGATCTTGCCAATACTTCGGATCCGCTGTATAGGCAGTCAAACATGCGTCAAATATTCCTGCAGAACGCAAACGATTATTTGCCTCTAGAAGCGGCGTCCCACACCGCACATCAACCCCCATAATCTGAAGAGGTCTATGCTTCTGTCGGTCAATTTCTTGAAAAAAGACGTCCAGCATAGCCGGTTCATTATTATTCACATCGTCCCATGGATCAATTCCACAGTACTTCTGTCGGAACAGCTCACGGCCTTTGTGCAAATCCTCATTATACTTCTGCCGATTGGCACCGACAATAGTGCTCCCCTCATGGTGAACAAATACATCTGCGCAAAGCACGTTGCGGTAACCCAGACGGCGGTATATGAAGGAAATATCATCATCAGCAAAATTGTAATAAAAAGCATAATCTGTTTCATAAAATTCACGCAGCGATGCACGAATCATGCAAACGGTTGGAATCAAGCGCAGTCGGTCATACCATTTGGTAGGGTCAGATCGATTAAACAGTGCCGCCTTTCTCTGCATATCGGTAAAATCGGTATACTTGATATTTGCCCGCTGTCCATTGGACACATTATCTGACGCGGGCACAAGGAACCCAATGCGCTCATCAGATTCCGCACAAATCAGCATATTCCTCAGCCAATTTTCTGTGACAAGTACATCATTCGGCACGCTGACAAAATACTTTCCACGGATAAATCGCCCACGTGTCGCATTCTTTGCAGCGAAGTATCCATAAAATGCTCCAATATTCTTAGTGATTCGATATATTCTTTTTCGCGGATGGACAATACTTTTGAAATACTCAAACGTCCCATCAGAGGATCCATTGTCGACCAAAATTAACTCATAATCAATCCCCTGCGTATACCGAAAAAGCGCTTCTATCGCCGGCTTTGTATAGTCGTCCAGATGATTATAGGCCTGAAAATAAATACTGACGAAGGGATCATCTGGATCCGCAATATTTTCCATATTCTTTTCGCGGTTTGCATAAGGATTCAGTATGTCTCCATAAACGATAGGCTCTTTGTCATCTGAATTCACAACGCAGATCATTCCGTCTGATGCTGTTTCCTTCATTGTATATCACGCCCTCCAGATAATGCATGCAGCTCAGCACGCATACATCCCATGTTCTTTTAATGATATCGTCTAAAACAACTGTTTTCTAAAGAGAAGACACCGCTACATTGTATTCATGCGGCAGTGCCTAGTGCTTCATCGTGCTACTTATTCCATTGTGTAACGTTGAACTTCGGTTCCGGCGCAGCGACAGGTGCAGGACGCTTTTCAGCGACACGCTCTGCCTCCTCGCTGGTCTGTGTAGAATCGTCGATCACAACATCGACGGGAATCGGTGCGGGTTTCCCCGTATCATCCGTATCGTCGTTCTGCTTGTCCTTTTCGCTGATCGCGCCCTTCGTCATCAGTTCCTCAAGCTCTGCCGCACTCAGCGTTTCACGCTCGAGAAGTTCCTTTGCGATCAGGTCGAGTTTGTCGCGATTCTCCACGATGATCGTACGGCAAGCCTCATACGCTTCCTCGATGTAGCGGCGTACCTCACGGTCGATCTCACCCGCAATCTCTTCGGAGTAGTTGCGCTCACGATTGAGATCGCGCCCGAGGAAGACCTGATGATTCTCCTCGCCATAGGCAATCGGACCGATCGCATCACTCATGCCGTATTCCATGATCATGCTGCGGATGATACGCGTCGCCTGCTGGATGTCGCTGGATGCGCCCGTGCTGATCTCGCCGAGCACAACCTCCTCGGCCACGCGTCCGCCGAGCGCGACCTTGATGCGGTCGATGAGCTCGGAGCGCGTCCGATAGGAACGATCCTCCTTCGGCAGGGAGAGCATATAGCCGCCCGCACGTCCGCGCGGGATGATCGTTACCTTGTGCACGGGATCGGCGTGCTCGAGCAGGAGTCCTACGAGCGTATGTCCGCCCTCATGATATGCCGTGAGGCGCTTTTCCTCATCCGTCATGACATGGGACTTGCGCTCTGGACCTGCGAGGACACGCTCAATCGCCTCCTCCATCTCCGCCATTGTGATCTTCTTCTTGTCACGGCGCGCGGCAAGGAGTGCCGCCTCGTTGACGAGGTTGCTCAGATCCGCTCCCGTAAAGCCGGGCGTGCGCCGCGCGAGGACGTCCAGATCAACGTCGTCGGCGACCGGCTTGCCCTTTGTATGTACCTTCAGGATGGCCTCACGTCCGCGCACGTCGGGCTTATCCACCACGATCTGACGATCGAAGCGGCCGGGGCGCAGGAGCGCAGGATCAAGCACATCGGGGCGGTTGGTCGCCGCGATGATGATGATCCCCTCATTTGAGGCAAAGCCATCCATCTCGACAAGGAGCTGATTGAGCGTCTGTTCACGCTCATCGTGTCCGCCGCCCAGTCCCCGCGCCGCGCTGACGCCCAACGGCATCAATCTCGTCGATAAAGACGATGCACGGAGCCGCCTTTCTTTGCCTGCTCAAAGAGATCTCGCACACGCGATGCACCGACACCGACGAACATCTCGACGAAGTCGGAGCCGCTGATCGTGAAGAACTGAACGCCCGCCTCGCCGGCGACCGCCTTCGCGAGAAGCGTCTTGCCCGTGCCCGGAGGGCCGAAGAGCAGTACGCCCTTGGGGATGCGTGCGCCGAGCTCATTGAACTTGTCGGGGGTCTTGAGGAACTCGACGACTTCCTCGAGCTCCTGTTTTGCTTCGTCCGCCCCTGCCACATCGGCAAAGGTCACCTTTTTCTTATCGCTCACCATGAGGCGCACGCGCGACTTGCCGAAGTTCATCATGCGCCCGCCGCCCATCTGGGACTGCTGCATGATGAAGAACCAGAAGCCGATCAGGAGCGCAATCGGGATCAGCGAGGTGAGGAGCGTCTGCCACCACGGCGGCTCGGGCGGGTTTTCCGCCGAGATCGTCACGCCCTTTTCCGAGAGGCGCGTATAGAGGTCGCGATCGTTGCTCGGGGCATCCGGCGCAATCGTCGTGAACTCCGTCCCATCCTTCAGCGTACCACGGATGTTGTTCTGGACAATGACGACCTTGTCCACGTCTCCAGCCGTTACTTTTTCGGTAAAATCACTGTATCCCAGCGCCGTTGCCTGCGCCGTCTGATGGCTGCCCGACATGTAGTCGGCGACCGTCCAGACGACGAAGAACATGAGCGCATAGAACGCGAGATTTCGCAGAATTGAATGATTCAAAAGGCGCCTCCTCACTCATAAACGGAACGCCGCAGCACCCCGATGTAGGGCAGATTCCGATATTTCTCCGCATAGTCCAGCCCATAGCCCACGAGGAAATCATCGGGAACCTCATGTCCGAGATAGTCGATCTCGACCGGCGTCACACGGCGCGAAGGCTTGGAGAGGAACGCACAGAGGCGGATGCTCTTCGGATGTCGTCCCTGCAGCAACGTTTTCAGATAGTGCATGGTCGTCCCCGAGTCGATGATGTCCTCCACGATGATGACGTGTTGGTTTTCGATGGAAAAATCAAGATCTTTCAAAATCTTAACCTGTCCGCTGGAGACGGCCGCGTCGCCATAGCTGGAGACAATCATAAAATCGAAGTTGACCGGGCGATCAATGGCGCGCACAAGGTCGGTAAAGAAGACGGCAGCCCCTTCAAAAATACCAACGCAGTATACCTTCTCCCTGTGCATCGCGGTAGTCCTGTGTAATCTGTGCGCCGAGCTCCTGCACGCGCGCGCGTATCTCCTCTGCCGAGAACGATATACGCTCAATATCATCGCTCATCATGATGCTGTACTCTCCTTTTCCCAGACAATGGCAAAAACAACACGATGTTCCGTCACCGGTGCCAAGATGCTGCGCCTTCCCCCGACCATCCAAAAAATCTCACTGCTGCCGGCAACGGCAAGCAGCGGAATGCTGTCCCGCGCTTCACGCGGGATCTTATCGTCGATCATAATATCCTTGATTTTTTTGCGTCCGATGGAGAGCCGCATATAGTCTCCGGGACGCCGTGTACGCAGGACAAGTGGCGGCAGCCCCGCCGCATCAGCATAGACAGCCTTCCCGTCCACTGCCTTCTGCCAATCCTCATCCGTCACGATCATCCATCCGACGCATGGAAAATAATCTTCCTTGAAATTTATTATATCATATTCGTGGGTCAAAGGAAGGAAAATTTCTTCTTCCTTTCCCTGCTGTGTTGTCCGTGTTTCTTCGCGCTGAAGTCTGAGGACGCCATAGCGCAGACGCGCACGCCATCCGTGCGGCAGCTCGCACTGCGCCGTGCCTACTCGTGTGAGGAGGCGGCGCATCCGTTCCTCATGCTCGTAGGAAAGATCCTGCTGGCCGTCCGTCACGCGTTCCCAGAAGAGACGCAGGACGCGCCGTACCATGGCCGTATGCAGCGTATTCAGCACGCCGACGGAGAGGCCGCCGCCGGAGGATGCGCGCTCCAGTTCTGCCGCAGCACACTGTGTGAGGAAATCATCCTCCTCACCCGCGAGCGCACTGAGGCGCACGAGTGCATCACGGATATTTCGATTACCGTAGGTGCAGAGGATCGGCAAGAGCGTGTGGCGAATCCGATTGCGCTGCGCATCCTGCTGATCGTTCGTCCGGTCATGGCACGGGTGAAGCTCATGCGCCCGAATATATCTCTCAATCTCCGTGCGTGCCGTATGGAGCAGCGGGCGCAGGTGAACGCCGTCCCACTCACGCATGGCGGCAAGCCCTGCAGGTCCCGTACCGCGCAGAATACGCATGAGCACGGTCTCCGCCAGATCATCCGCATGATGGGCGAGCGCTATCGCATCGCAGTGTTCCTGCTCCCTGCAGTCGATGGAGAAAATCATAGCGGCAGACACGCGCTGCCGTCTCAAGCGAGAGTTTATGCGTCCGCGCATAGCGCGGTACATCGCCTGTCTCAATGACGCAGGGAATATCGCGCGCCGCACAGTATGCCGCCACGGCATCTGCGTCCGCACGTGACGCTGCTCCGCGAATGCCGTGCTCGTAGTGTGCGCAGATGATCTGCGGGCCGCCCGCCGCATGTAAATCTCTGAGAATATCCAGCAGAACCAGAGAATCCGTCCCGCCCGAGCAGGCGGCGAGCACGCGGCGATCGGGCGCAAAAAAATCCATGCGCACGAAGAATGTCTGCCACCTGTCGTTTCAACATGATCTCCCGATAAAGGAAGCACTGACCCATGCGTCCATCGCGTGGTGCACGCGTCGTACTGCCCGCTCAGAATTATCTCTGCGCAGACCATCATACACCGGTTCGATGAAAATCACGTGATCAGTGCTTTCCACAAAAAAGGCACTCCGCATGGAGTGTCCTCTTTCTCCTCATATCCTATCGCTGCATACGTGCTCAGCCACGGCGTGAGCCGCGTCCGCCGCGCTTGGAATCCGTCTTGCGGCGCAGATCGGTCAACCGTTCATCGCTGTCCTTGAGGAAGCGCGACAGCTTGTCCTCAAAGGACGGCGAGCCGATCTGACGTGATGCCGCCGTACGGCGCATATCGCGCGGCGGACGCGGCGGACGTATTGATGATGCGGTCGGCTGATCTGTATTAGGTTTATCCTGAAGTGCCTTGATCGATAGGCTGATCTTACCACGATCATCAACAGTCAATACCTTGACCTTGACTTTGTCATGCTCTTTTAGAAAATCATGCACATCGCTCACATAGACGTCGGCAACCTCCGAAATATGGATCAGGCCTGTCTTTCCCTCGGGGAGTTCGACAAAAGCACCAAAGTTCGTGATGCCTGTTACGACGCCCTCTACTACGCTGCCAATTTCAATGGCCAAAACAAATCTTCCCTTCAACGATAAACCATCGGGGTTTCCCCCATTGTCAGACTCGTTTATTATACAGGGCGGACGACCGTTCTGTCAAGAAAATGCGACGCGCATCAGTTGCCGTTTCCGCGCTTTCCCGGTGCATAGGGAAGCTCGCCTTCGCCTGTCAAACCAAGTTCTTCACGCGCCAGTTTCTCAATATACGGAAGTTCTCCAAGATGCGTTTTCTCCGCCTGCAGACGATCATTCTCCTCCTGTGCGGCCGTAAGCCGCTCGGATGCCGCACGCTGCTCCGCACGTACATGATAGAGATAGACTCCCTGCGATATGATCATTGTGCCAAAGTAGCCAAGGATCAGAAGAACCGTCACAACGAACCAGCGCGGTCGCCGTGCATTCTTCCTTCGAGCCATCTGTCTCCCTCACTTTCGCTGAAGCATCTCTGTCAGAATCTCCGCCACACGCTGCGCCGCCTCCTCGCGGGCACAGTCGCGTGCCGCCCTGCGCATGACAGGCAGGTGATGCGCGAGTATGTCCTCCACCGCTGGTGCCATGCGCTCACCTGGGTGCAGCCACACGGCCGCTCCGCATCGCGTCGCATAGACGGCATTCTCCGTCTCCGGCCCCGGAATCGGGTCATGCAGGAGGAGCGGGAGTCCCGCAGCGAATGCCTCACTGATGGTGAGTGCACCGGGCTTCGTAATGAGCAGATCCGCTGCACGCATCAACACCGGCACATCGTGGGTATAGCCGCTCACATAGACAGCATGGTGTGAATGTTTCCCACGAGCACGGGCACGCTCCTCGAGCGAGGCGTTCCGTCCTGCCACCACAAGAATGGCAAGCCGCTGTTCCACCTGCTCCAGTGCCGCAAGTGTTGCATCCATATCGCCGAGTCCGAGTCCGCCGCCCATGAGGAGCAGTGTTGGCAGATCCTCTGAAATCCCTGCCTGTACTCGCGCCTCGCGGCGCGCCAAGCGGCTTGCGGATAGAACAATGGGTATCCCCGTCGCGTGGATACGACGTCGGTCAAAACCGAGCATCGCCATTTCATCTGCCATTGCCTCTGTCGCAACAAAGTAGGCATCTACATCATGAACAAACCAAATGGCATGGAGCGCATAATCCGTGAGAAGTGCTGCCAGCGGAAAATGTTCGCCATGTCGTATCCGCCAGAGTGCCGCCGCCCCCTCGGGAAATGGATGGGTGGCGACAACAAGGTCGGGCTGATACGTCCGAATGATCCGCCCCATCGTGCGCATCATTACCCACGCAAAAGCAGCGCGCACTGCTCCCCCGCTCGTCTTCTTTCCTGCGATACGGAAGAAGACATCATAGAGATTGGGCACGAAGCGCAGCATCGTCAGATAGATGCGCTTCATGAGATAGTGGATGATGGACACCTCTCGCGACATGAAGTCCACGACATCGATCCGCTGCTCCGTCGCTCCCGGCCGCGCCTTCAGTGCCGTACGAATAGCTTCCGCTGCCCGCGTGTGCCCCGATCCGATGGAAGCGGTTAATATGAGAATGCGGGCTTCTCCCATCAGCCACCTCCTCACATATACTTATTTTACCATAATTCTCAGCCGTGGACAAAGATTTTTTAATGAAGGTCCTGCGTCAAATCTACGAATTGCATCCCCCATGCAAATTTCTCATTACATAAAAGATCGGCACCTCATGCCGTCAACCCGCCATCCACCATGTAGATGCTGCCCGTCACCCATGCTGCCGCAGGAGAGGCGAGAAAGACGACAGCGGCAGCGGCCTCATCTGCCGTACCGATACGCCCGAGCGGATAGGGAGACGCCATCTCCCGCAGCTGGTCCTCACGTGGTAAATCAGGCACGAGCTGCCCCTCCGTCATCGGTGTGAGAATATCGGCAGGTGCAACGGCATTCACGCGCACGCCGTCGCAGGCTGTCTCGCGGGCGAGCGAGCGCGTCAGCGCGACAACCGCCCCCTTCGTCGCCGCATATGCTGCACAGAAATAATTTCCATGCAGTCCTGCATCAGAAGCGATATTCACGATATTCCCGTGCGACTGCCGCAAATATGGCAGTGCTGTCTGCGACAGATGGATTGTCCCCTTGATGTTCGTATCCAGCAGAGCGTCAAGCTCCTCCTCCGAAAGCGCATCCAGCGCCCCCTCATGGTAGATGCCTGCGGCATTGACGAGAACGTCAAGCGCACCGCAGCAGCGGGATTGCCTCTGCGACCACACGGCCGCAGTCGGGCAGAGACCGCACATCGCCGGCACAGAAGAGCACACGCCCTGTGGCAGAGAGCTGTGCCTCTGCGCCCTTGCCCCGCATCTGGTCACGCCCCATGAGCACAACGCGTGCGCCGCTCGCCAGAAACATCGCCGCAGCCGCATAACCGATGCCCGAAGTTCCTCCTGAGATCAACACGGTTTTTCCTGCAAACACATCCGGTGCAAAGATCGTTTTGCTCATATCTGTCCCACAACGCAGAAAAACCGGACTCCCGTTGGAAGTCCGGCCACTCTGCGAAATCAGTTTACAGCATCCTTCAGAGCCTTGCCTGCCTTGAACACAGGGTTGCGCGAAGCCGCGATCTCGATCACTTTGCCCGTCTGGGGATTGCGCCCCTTACGCGCTGCGCGATCCTTCACCTCAAACGTGCCAAATCCGATCAGCTGAACTTTGTCACCCTCGGAAAGCGCTCCCTTGATTGTCTCAAAGAGTGCATTGACTGCCTTCTCTGCATCCTTCTTCGTGAGACTTGCCTGCTCTGCTACGTTTGCGACCAATTCCTGCTTGTTCAAAGTAGCATCCTCCTTTAAGATATCTTCCATTTTCCCTTGCGACCGTATGATGTCGCGCTGTCATGAGAGAATTTAACAGAATTACCCCGAAAAATCAAGAGGGAAAATTAAAAAAAGATGCTTTTTCCCAAAAACATGTCGATTTTTTTTAGCTTTTTGCAAAAAACGGCGAATAACGGATAAAAATGGTGGTCAAATGGTCAACATCCTCCTGTCGATCCAATTCAAAAAGAGGAATACAACGCACTTCTTGTTCCGGCAAAGAAAGGTGATGCAAATAGTATATTTCCTGCGCATCGCCGCAGTGCTCCATCAAGAGAAGCTTGACATCAGAGGCAATCGTACGCGAATAGATCTGCGTGATGATGCGGTCCTGCGTCGGAACGCTACTGATCTGCGCCTCATTCAGCGCGTCCAGAATGGACAGCCCGTTCACGGGGTCGATGCCCACCGCCGCAAAAAGCGGATCCAAAAACTCATCCCGGACAGGATGTCAAGCGGTATCCCCTCGCGCTCTGCCGCAGGGCGCAGGAGCTGTACTGTGCGCTCCGCGACATGCGGGCTTCCGGGGACGAGATAGAGGACAGGCCCCCTGCGGACACGCGCACAGAGATCCGCTACAATTGCGGCGTAGAGCGCATCAAAGTCCCCCATCTCCTCATAGAGGGGATCATATGTCTCATAGGCAATCTGTGCATCATCCAGTGCCGATACACTCGGGTGGATGCGCGTGCGCAGCACGATCTGCTCCGCCCGCTCGATCTGCGTCCATGTCTCGCGCGTAATCAGCCCCGCGTCACCGGGACCGAGCCCCGCAACGGTCAATCGATAGTCACTCATGCTGCTCTCCTGTGATCAGCTGCACAATCTCCAGCACCGTATCCAATACATTCCTGCATTCACGCGCCGCGAGGCGGATGCGATAGCCGCTCCCCTCGGGCAGAGGACCGACGCGCCGCCCAAAGGCGCGGTCGAGGCGCATGAGTGCCGGAAGCGGCAGCTTTTCATCCGCCGGCAGGGCGATATCGAGCGCGTTTTCCTTCAGCGCAATGCTCCGTGCATGAAAGGTCCGCGCCGCATTTTTGATGCGTGCGATATCGAGCAGAGCAAGGACGGGTGCTGTCGGCTCGCCGAAACGGTCGATCAGCTCATCGAGCAGTGCATCGAGATCCTCATCCGTCTGCACCGCCGCGATCTTCTGATAGACCTCGATCTTGTGCATGGCGTCCTCGATGTAGCCGCCATCCAGATACGCCTCCACGGGGAGGTCGATGACGGTCTGCACGGGCGGCGGCGCAGGTTTCTCCCCCTTTTGCGCGCCACGGCCTCCTCGAGCAGCTTCACATACATCTCAAAACCGACGCCTGCGATATGCCCGTGCTGCTGCGCACCGAGAAGGCTCCCCGCGCCGCGGATCTCAAGATCACGCATCGCGATCTTAAAGCCTGAGCCAAGACGTGCAAACTCCTTCATCGCCTGCAGGCGCTTCTCCGCCGTTTCGCTGAGCACCTTATCGCGCCGATACGTGAAGTAGGCAAACGCCATCTTCGCCGAGCGGCCGACGCGTCCGCGCATCTGATAGAGCTGCGAGAGCCCGAAGCGGTCGGCATCGTAGATGATGATCGTATTCGCATTGGCGACATCGATGCCATTCTCGATGATGCTCGTCGCAAGCAGGATGTCATAATGGCCCTCGTAAAAGTCCATCATGACCTGCTCCAGAATATCCTCGCTCATCTGTCCGTGCGCGGAGGCAATACGTGCCTGCGGCACAATCTGCAGCAGGTGCTCGCGCATCCGGTCGATGCTCTCCACGCGGTTATAGATAAAGTAGATCTGCCCGCCGCGCGACAGCTCACGCTCGATTGCGCCGCGCATCATGGCATCGCTGCTCTCCACCACGTAGGACTGCACAGGGAGGCGCTCGGCGGGCGGCGTCTCGATGACACTCATATCACGCGCCCCCGCGAGCGACATGTGCAGCGTGCGCGGAATCGGCGTCGCGGAGAGCGTCAGTACATCGACGCCCGTCGCGAACTCCTTGATCTTTTCCTTCTGCGTCACGCCAAAACGCTGTTCCTCGTCCACGATGAGCAGGCCCAGCTTCTGAAATCGCACGCGCTTCCGATTGAGAATCGCATGTGTCCCGATGAGGATGTCCACTTGACCACGCGCCACATCGCGCAGCGTCGCCGCCTGTTCCCGCAGCGTGCGGAAGCGGCAGACAACGTCCACCTTCGGGGCGAAGTCGGCAAAACGAGCCGCAAAGGTCTGATAGTGCTGCTGTGCGAGAACTGTTGTCGGCACGAGCACGGCGACCTGATAGCCGTCCATCGCCGCCTTGTACGCCGCGCGAATCGCAACCTCTGTCTTGCCGAAGCCCACATCACCGCAGAGCAGGCGATCCATCGGCTTTTCGCTCTCCATATCGTGCTTGATCTCTGCAATGGCGCGCAGCTGATCGTCCGTCTCCTGATACGGAAACGCCTCCTCGAACTCGCGCTGTCCCGCATCATCCGGCGAAAAGGCATGTCCCTTCGCCATACGCCGCGCAGCGTAGAGCTCGATCAGATGGTCGGCGATATCCTCGACGGATTTCTGCGCCTTGGCTTGTGCGCGTGCCCAGTCCGCCGTCCCCATGCGGTGCAGGCGCGGCGCAGCGCCTTCTGCACCCGATATACTTTTGCAGGAGACTGACCTGATCGGTCGGAACGAAGAGCTTGTCATCCCCGCCGTACTGGATGTGCAGATAGTCGCGGTGAACACCGGCGACCTCGATGGTCTCCACGCCCAGATACTTCCCGATGCCGTGGGAGATGTGCACCACGTAGTCGCCGGGTGCAATCTCGCGAAAGTGACGGATGCGCTCCCCCGCTGACGCCGTACGACGCAGCAGCCGTGCCTTATGTCGGCCGAAAATGTCCTGTTCGGTCAGGACGGCTGTGCGAGACGCGCTCAGCTCAAAGCCCGCACGCAGGGTGCCGGGTGAAATGGTAACGGCATGTTCGGCCGGTGCATCTGCGCCGCGTGAAATAACCGTCGGGAGCTTCCAGAGCGTGAGCATCTCACGCATTCGCGCGGCCTGCTCCGCCCCGCCCGCCATGATGAGGACACGCATCTCCTCTCCCAGATAGCGATGCAGCTCGCTCTCGAGGAGCGAAAACTGCCGCTGAAACGCCGTCATGGGCACCATCTGCACGCTGATGAGCGTCTGCGGCGTACACGTCGGGACAGCGCGATTCATGAGGGATATGAACACCTCATGCCCCTCCGTACCGGCGGCGGTCATCTCTGCCCACGAGAAACACCGCGCCGCACGCACGGCATCCTCCCGTACGCCGTCCTCCAGCGCCGCCATCAGGCGTGACGGCTCGTCAAAGACACTTGTTCCGGCTGCGCCGAGATAGCTCAAAAAACAGGCCTCCCCATTGTCGTCTGCGGCACGCAGAGGCATGATGGAGGCCGTTCCGATATTTTTTTGATGGAGCGCTTGGTCAGAGGGATCATACTCGCGCATGGAGTCGATCTCCGTATCGAAGAACTCCACACGGATGGGCGAGAGCGCATTGATGGGAAACACATCCACAATGCCGCCGCGCACGCTGAACTGCCCGACGTTCTCCACCTCCGGCACATGTTCGTAGCCGAGCGCCGACAGCCGCTCCATCAGTGTCTCACGCGGAAACTCCTGTCCCAGACGCAGCGACAGTGCGGCACGGGAAAATTCCGCCGTGCTGAGCCCTTCTGCGCCGCCGCACTGATGTCCGCCAGCACGATGATCGGCTCATGACGCAGGAGACGCGCCATGATGTTCATGCGCTGTGCCGAGCGCTCCAGCCCCTTCGCCGCACCGGGTGCAGCAAAGTCAATGCGGTCCAGCTCGGGCAGCTCATAGACATCCGCCTCGGGCAGGAGTGCCGTGAGATCCTCCTGCCACGCGCGCAGCGCATCCCGTCCCGCTGTCACAATGGCGAGTGGGCGCGGTGCTGCATCATAGGCGGCGGCAACGGCGGCGTGCTTCAACGCCCCTGCGGCACCGTGCAGCATGGTCTGCGCTACCGGCTGCGCAAATACCTCCGTCAGCTGACGAAGGGCGGGATCATCCCGCAGAAGCGAAAAGAGTGTATTCATTTGGATGCGGCAAGAGCCGCGCGGATAAAGCCGGCAAAGAGCGGGTGCGGATGGTTCGGACGCGACTTCAGCTCCGGATGGAACTGTGAAGCGACGAACCACGGATGATCCTCGATCTCCACGATCTCCACGAGCTGGTCATCGGGGCTTGTTCCTGCGATGCGCATCCCCTTTTCCTCCAACTGAGCGCGATAGGCATTGTTGAACTCAAAGCGATGGCGGTGCCGCTCGCTGATCTCAGGCGTTCCATACGCCTCACGCGAGAGCGAATCCGCTGCGAGGACGCAGGGATACGCCCCCAGACGCATCGTACCACCCTTCTCCTCCACGCCCTGCTGATCCTCCATCAGGGCAATGACGGGATGCGGTGTCTCGGGCACGAACTCCGTGCTGTGCGCACCGGAAAGACCTGCCGCATGGCGCGCAAACTCGATCACGGCGCACTGCATGCCAAGGCAGAGCCCGAGGAATGGGATCTTGTTCTCGCGCGCATACTGAATCGCGCGGATCTTTCCCTCAACGCCGCGATCGCCAAAGCCGCCCGGTACGAGGATGCCCTTGCAGCCGACGAAGATCTCGTCGAGATCTGCATTCGGATCCTCCAGTTCCTCCGCATTGATCCATGCGATCTTCACCTGCGCATCGTTCTCGATGCCGCCGTGATTGAGTGCCTCCGTCACCGACATATAGGCATCGGGCAGCGCCACGTACTTGCCGACGACGGCGATTTTTACCTTCTTTGCGGGATGGTTGATCTTAAAGACCATCTTCCCCCATGCCTCCATGTTGGAGGGGTCAAAATCCATCGCCATTTTCTCGAGGACAATACGGTCGAGGCCTTCCTGCTGCATCATCAGCGGCACCTCGTAGATCGTCGAGGCCGTGCGGTTCTCGATGACCGCATCGGCATCAACATCGCAGAAAAAGCGCAATTTTCTCCTTCATCTCGCGCGGAATCGGCTGCTCTGTTCGGCAGACGAGAATGTCGGGCTGGATCCCGATGGCGCGCAGCTCCCTGACGCTGTGCTGGGTCGGCTTCGTCTTGAGCTCCCCCGCCGCCGTGATATAGGGGAGCAGTGTCACATGGATGTAGAGCGCATCATTCTTTCCCACTTCCTTTTTGACTTGGCGGATCGCCTCAAGGAAGGGCAGACTCTCGATATCGCCGACGGTACCGCCGATTTCCGTGATGACGACGTCGGCATTATCCGCCTTTGCCACATCATAGACGCGCTGCTTGATCTCGTTCGTGATATGCGGTATGACCTGTACCGTCGAGCCGAGGTAGTCGCCGTGACGCTCCTTGTTCAGGACGGATGCATAGACTTTTCCCGTTGTGATGTTCGATCGCTTCGTCAGATTGATATCAATAAAGCGCTCATAGTGACCGAGATCGAGATCCGTCTCCGCGCCGTCGTCGGTGACGAACACCTCACCGTGCTGATAGGGGCTCATCGTGCCGGGATCAATATTGATGTACGGATCGAACTTCTGAATCGTCACCGTGATGCCGCGGTTCTTGAGCAGACGCCCAAGTGAAGCCGCCGTTATGCCCTTGCCGAGAGAAGAAACCACGCCGCCCGTGACGAATATATACTTTGCCATATTATGCCTCCGCCGAATCCTGTCAGTTTTGAATGCTCTCGAGCTTCTTCTTTCGTGCCGACTCCTTGGTCGTCGCTGCCTTTGGCGTACCGGAGGACGAACGCGACGAAGAACGTTTAATCTCGGGCGGCACCCACTCAGTCAGCCCCCACTTGCTCCCTCCCTCATAGTGGAAACGGCTGTCCATATTGATCATCGTATAGATCTCCGAAATCGTCATGGCAAGCGACTGCACGGGGCGATGCGTCGCCTCGATGACCTCGAGAATCAGATCCTTGTAGTTCATCGTCTCCTTCTTTTCAGCAAGAATATGATAGGCGGCATCGACTTCCGACATATGTGTATAATCCATGGATAGACTCCTTTCAATAAGACGTTGTACTGCGGTTCACGGATCCATTCAGCACCATCATCTTGGTGTACTTTCCCCGCACTCCGGCGGAACATCTGCACCAATCGGATGACTGTCTCCCGTGAGGCCTTACATCTTCTCCGGCGCGGAAACGCCCAGAATACCAAGGCTGTGGCGAATCACGCGCCCGGTCGCCATGACGAGGGCGAGACGGGCAGAGGCAAGTGCGGGCTCCTGTCCAACAATGCGGCATTTATTGTAAAACGCATGAAATGCGGCCGCGAGCTCATGGCTGTAGCGTGCGATGCGCTGCGGTGCATATTCCGCTGCAGCGCGCTCGATCTCCTCAGGATAGGCGGCGAGCTTCTTGATGAGTGCCGTCTCCGTCTCATCCGTCAAGCGTTCCAGCTCCGCCCCATCCGCAGGGGACGATGTTCGACTCCTCCGCCTGACGGAAGATGCTGGAAATGCGTGCGTGCGCATACTGGATGTAGTAGACAGGGTTTTCGTTCGTTCTCTTCTTTGCGAGATCAAGATCGAAATCCAACTGGCTGTCGAGGGAGCGCATCAGGAAGAAATACCGCGCTGCATCGACGCCGACCTCCTCCATCAATTCCCGCAGCGTCACCGTCTCGCCCGTGCGCTTGCTCAGCTTGACGACCTCACCGTCACGATAGAGGCTCACCATCTGCAGGAGAAGAACCGTAAGCTGCTGGGGATCGTGTCCGAGCGCCGCCATCGCCGCCTTGACGCGGGCGACATATCCGTGATGATCCGCCCCCCAGATGTTGACGAGCCTGCCGAAGCCGCGCGCGTACTTGTTGTCATGATAGGCGATATCCGCCGCGAGATACGTCGGTACGCCATTGTCGCGGAAAATCACACGATCCTTGTCATCCCCATAGTCCGTCGAGCGCAGCCAGACCGCACCGTCCTTCTCGTAGGCGGCGCCGCGTTCGAGCAGCACATCGACAACGCGGCGCACGGCCGCAGGATGGAGTGTGCGCTCACTGAACCACGCATCGAACGTCACACCGAAGTCTGCGAGATCCTCGCGAAGTGCGGCGAGTTTCTCGCGATAGGCAATGTCCTTGAACTGTTCCAGACGCTCCTCCTCGGACAGGGCGAGATAACGATCCCCGTCACGGTCGATGATGCGCTGTGCCGTCTCCACGATATCCGCACCATGGTAGCCGTTCTCAGGGAACAGTACCTCCCGTCCGAGGAGTTCCAGATAGCGTGCATTCACCGACACGGCGAGCAAATGCATCTGGTTGCCCGCATCGTTGACATAGTACTCGCTCTCCACCGTATAGCCTGCCGTCCGCAGCAGCGTCACCAGCGCCGAGCCAACCGCCGCACCGCGTCCATGCCCGACGTGCAGCGGCCCTGTCGGATTCGCACTGACGTATTCCACCTGGATCGGTGCCGCATCCTTCGGCGGCAGTGTGCCGTAGTTCTCCCCCGCGCGCAGAATCCCACGCAGGGTGTCCGCCATCACGTCTTTTTGAGATAGAAATTGAGGAAGCCTGGTCCTGCCACCTCCGCATGATCGAGCCATGCGCCTGTGAGATGAGCACGAAGTATCTCCGCGATCTTCTTCGGCTGCTGACGAAAGACGCGTGCTGACTGCATCGCAAAGTTCGTGGCGAAATCGCCCAACGCCTTATCCGGCGGCTCCTCCAGAAGAATGGGGGGAAGTATGCCAGCCTCCGGCAGCTCTCCCGCCGCCGCAGCGGCCTCCACGGCACGAAGCAGTGCCTGCTCAATCTGCTGTTTGATCTCCACCTTGATTTGATCTCCTTTGTATTGGCTCAATTCGTATTTCCATCGTGTTGTCGCTCTGACGCATCCCGTCCACGTAGAGCGTATAGAAAATATACGCTTCCTCCGCCCCATCCGGAAAACTGCGCACACGAAGACGGCGCGTTAGTGTAGTCAGCGAGAACCGTCCGTATGGTGTGCGATAGTCGCCGCGCCGTTCCTGTCCCGGGACGAAGTTCTGCGTACAGCGGACGACGCCGCGCCGCTGCAGGCGCACATCGTCCGCACTGATGCGCAGAATCGTCGGGACAATCGCGCCCTCGATCAGCTCTGCATCATCATAGCTCACATAGCGGCTCTCTCCACGCAAAAAAACGCCGTCCTATCACGGACAGCGTAATGCGGTTTCTCCTCGCCCGCAGCATCCACCTGTCTTCCCTTGAGAAAGACACGCACCTGCTCCGCACCCTTCATCGAAACCTCCTCCGATAAAAAGTGTTCCGTACAGCGACAGCATGGCATTTGTCGTACCGTCGATGTATTTTTCTATACCTGATCAACGGCAATATCCAGCTCGACGAGTTTCCCGCTCAGATCCATCGCGACAACAAGATACTGACCATCACAGACTTTTACCTCAAAGTCCGCCCCCACCGTCAGCGACGGCGTGGAGATATCGACATCCAGTTCCAAGGCCGTGATGTTCGTCGCCGTATGTGCTGTCAGCATATTGCTCAGCTCTGAGATCGCACTCTGCGCCATCTCGTCGAACGTCTCAACCGGCATTCCCATCATCATCTGCGAGGCAATGAACTTTGCCGTCTCCTCGCTCATATTGTAGACAACATTCCCGCGAATCTGCTTGGTAAAAGCCGACCAACATCGAAACACCAAGGCTTTTTGACACGTGAATTTGCCGCATAAAGCTTTGTCCTTGTCGGCTCGGGGAATCCAAGCATCGGCATCACCGTTGTAAAGGCGTCCACAAAAGGATTGATCAGTTTTGCATCCATCGATTACTCTCCCTCTGCAAAGCCCACATTCATCCGAACAGTTCCAATCGGCAGCTGCATACTGATACAGAACGTCGTCATACGAGGACTTACAACATGTACTTCTGCGCCGGAGATCGTCCCTGGCGGCGTCAGGCGCAGTTCTTTCCCATCAAGCACATTGTTGATCTTCGAGACAGCTCGTCCTGCAATGATGTTCGCAGCCTCCTCGACAGCATCCACCGCCTCATTTTCTCCAAGATCATCCATAGTGGGCCGCCCAAGCATACGCATAGCAAAGAGCTGTACCACAGATTCCTCTGCATAGAGGATCACGCGTCCGGTCGTGTAGCCTGTGATGCCGATGATCACCGCCGCACCGCTCACATCGAGTGTACGCGGTTCATAGAGTGCAATCTCCGGCGATCCCTCCATATTGAGAAGTCCGGATACTCCCTGCTGCAGAGCCCGTGCAAAGGGCTTTGCATAGAGTTCCCGAAACGCCGTCTCCTGCGTGGCAGATACCTGCCCGATCAAGTGCAGCGTATCTACCAGATCTGCCTGCGAGACCGGCTTTTGCAGAAATGCCCGCACGCCGACGGCCTTCCCCTGCGTAATGAGCTTCAGATCCTTCATCGCACTGATCATTAAAATTCGTGCATTTGCATCCTGCGCAAGAATACGTCTGCTGCACTCAAGGCCATTGGTATCCGGCAGGTTCATATCCATCGTTACGCAGTCAGGCTGTTGTTCCATATAAAGCTTTAGTGCTTCTACGGCATCTCCCGCCATACCGCAGACCTCGAAATCCGTCTCTCGCAGGTTCTCAGCAATCATCACGCGGCTGATTTTGGAGTCGTCCACGATCAGCACCCGTAATTTTTTTTCATTCAAACTCCTCCTCTGCTGCGAACAGTTCACCTAGAGTACATTATACACAAAAAAGAGGAGGTCGTCACATATTTTTTGGGAGAACTTCAATCCAATAGCCGTCGGGATCCTCCACGAAGTAAATGCCCATTTCGGCATTCTCATAGCAGATGACCCCCATCTCCGTATGCAGCGCATGCGCTGCTGCATAGTCGTCCGTATGGAGCGCGAGATGGAACTCCTTTTCCCCGAGATTGTACGGTTCAGTTCGCGCGTCCAGATAGGTCAGCTCCAGCTCAAAGTCCGTCGTACCATCCGTCAGATAGACGAGGGTAAAGCCCTCCGCCTCTAGGCGCCGCTTCTCGCGGAAGCCAAACGCCTTCTCATAGAACGCCATGCTGCGTGCCAGATCGAGCACATTGAAATTCACATGCGTAAAACTAAATGCCATAATGTCCTCCCCATTAAGGAATCGCTGATAAATTTCGTACTTTGTGTATATCGGAAAATGCCGTCCTCCTCATAAGCGCATCACCGACAGCTCCCTACTGTCGATCCACGCGGTCAAAGAGCTCCGTCACGGCCGCAGGAGGCTCTGCATCGAGCCGGCTCACCACATAGATGGCGGCGAGTGCCAGCAAAAATCCCGGCACGATCTCATAGAGCCCGAAGAACGCAAACTGCTTCCAGACGAGCACCGTTACGCCGCCCGTCACAATCCCTGCGAGCACGCCGCGCTCCGTCGTTCGCCGCCAAAAGAGGCACATGAGGAGTGCTGGGCCGAAAGCGGCACCGAAGCCCGCCCACGCATACGCCACCATATCGAGGATAAAGTTGTCGGGGCTGAGCCCGAGATAGATCGCCGCCGCTGCAATCACGAGAACGGACAGACGGCTCACCCAGACCAGCTCCCCCTGCTGTGCTTCGGGGCGGAAGCTGCGCCGATAGATATCCTGCGCAAATGCCGAGGCAGCCACAAGGAGCTGCGCCGACGCCGTACTCATGATCGCTGCCAGCACCGCCGCAAGGATCAGCCCTGCAACGACCGGCGGGAAAAGCTCGCCCGCCATCGTGAGGAACACCGTTTCCGTGGCCGTTCCCGCCAGCGGTGTCTTAAGATACACCGCCCCCACCATGCCGACGAGAATCGCCGCCGAGAGGGAGATCACCACCCACGACATGGCGATGCGCGTCGCCTGGGGCAGCTCCTCTGCATGGCGGATCGCCATAAAGCGCACGAGGATATGCGGTTGTCCGAAGTAGCCGAGCCCCCAGCCCATGAGGGAAATGAACTCGATAAAACCGAGCGTACTGCCGTCGGGCTTAGTCAGCGGCGCGAAAAATTCCGCATGCTGCGCATGGATCAGATCTGCCGTCGCCGAAAAGCCCCCCAGCATCAATGCCGCCCCCACGGGAACCACGAGGATGGCAAAGAACATCATCACGCCTTGGATAAAATCCGTACGAGACACGGCGAGAAAACCACCGACGAGCGTGTAGAACACCACGACCACGGCATCAAAGAGCAGCGCCGTCAGATACGGCAGCTGGAAGATTGTCTCAAAGAGGCGCCCCGCCGCCACGAATCCCGATGACGTATAGAGGATAAAAAAGATGAGAATAAAGATCGCGGGTACGATCCGCAGTGCCCCCGACGTGGCAAAAAAACGATTTTCAAAAAAATCCGGCAGCGTCAGCGAGTTGTGTGCCAGCTCTGTATAGACGCGCAGGCGCGCCGCGATGAACTGCCAGTTTGCCCAAGTACCGAGCGCCAGACCGAGTGCGATCCAGCCGGCATTGAGCCCTGCCGTGTAGGCAAAGCCGGGCAGCCCCATCAGCATCCACCCCGACATATCCGACGCCTCGGCACTCATCGAGGTCACCCATGCGCCAAGCTTTCGATTCCCAAGGAAGTAATCGCTCATATTGCGCGTCCGTCGATAGTAGTAGACGCCAATGCCCATCATCAGGAACATATAAACAAGAAAAATAACACTGATCTCAATCCGCTCTGCCAACAAAAAATCTCCTAACACTATATACCTAGTATAATATCTAGTACATTATACGGGATTCTCGGCGGAAAAGCAAAAATATTTGCAAGGAATCGCCGATAAAATATGGCCTGCCGGATTGGCGCAGATTTTTTCACAAAGATAAAAACCCCGCTTACGCGGGGCTGTGTCGTCAGTGCTTCCTTTACGTTACTCCTGCAGCTCAAACATGCTCTTATCCACGCCGCAGAGCGGGCAGACAAAATCGTCGGGCAGATCGTCAAACGCCACGCCCGGAGCGAGATCGTAGTCCGGATCTCCCTTTGCCTCGTCATACACCCAGCCGCAAACCGAGCAAACCCATGTCTTCATAACAAATTCCTCCTATAATCATACACAGTTTCAGTAGATGATACTGGTTCTTCTTTTATTAACCAATAACTATTATTATAGTATAGCATTTTTTACTTTTTTTGTCCATACCCCTGCGCAAAATTTTATCCATTTTTTCCGTAGCGATATTCTGTCGGCTTCATGCCCATGTGTTTCTGAAAAACCTTGCTGAAATAGCGTGTATCCTGATAGCCGCAGGCGGCAGCGACCGCATAGATCTTGGCATCGCTCTCACGCAGCATGTGTCCTGCATGACGCAGGCGGCACTCCGTCAGGTAGGAGCTGAAAGAGGTGCCGCAGCGCGCAAAGAGTTTGTGGAGATAGCTGACGCTCAGCCCCAGCTCCCCTGCAACCTCGCGGACGGTGATCGGTTCTGCCATGTGCGCCTCTATGTGCCGTACAGCGTGCAGAAGATAGCCGCGCACGGGCTCTTCCGCGGGAAGTGTCAGGCTCCCATACGCCAGATCGTCATCATCGCAGAGTGCGCCATGACGGCGGCTCATGATATGCCCAGCGGCGAGTTTGATCGCGGCCGCAAGCTCCTCATCATCCAGCGGCTTGAGGAGGTAGGCACATACGCCGAGGGCAATCGCCTGCTGTGCATACTCAAACTCCCCGAATCCCGACAGGATAATGTACTCGGCATCGATCTCCTCGCGCAGGCTGGCAATGACATCGAGCCCCGTCATTCCCGGCATCTTGATGTCCACGATCAGCACATCGGGATGGTGTTCCCGCGCCATGAGGATGCCCTCCATCCCGCCGGAGGCCGCACCGATTACCTCCGCACCAAAATCCTGCCACGGGGTCAGCTGTACGATGCCCTGCCGCTGCAGCGGCTCATCATCAATCACAAGCACTTTAATCATCGCGCGGAGCCTCCTCCATGTACTTCAACGTCAACTGCACCTCTGTACCCTTCCCCTCCGTACTGGAGAGATCAATCCCGCAGTCCGCATCCCCATTCAGCATAGCGCGCATGTGGACGTTATAGAGGCCAAAGTGATTATCGTCCTGCCGCGCGAGCACTTCCTGCTGGCGCGTTTCGGACATCCCCTGCCCGTCGTCCTTCACGCGGAGAAGAATATGATCGCCGTCGCGCCTGCCAACGATGAGGATGCGCCCGCCGCTCTCACACTCTCAAGTCCATGTTGAATCGCGTTCTCGACCAGCGGCTGGAGGATGAGCTTCGGCACATAGCATCCCATGATGCGGCTGTCCACATCCAGTGTCACCTTCAGACGCCCCTCGAAGCGCCGTTGTTGGATTTTCAGATAGGTGCGCAGGAAGGATAGTTCCTCAGCCACCGTCACGAATTCCTTCATGCTCACCGAGGCACGCAGGATCTTGCCGAGCTGGACGGCAATATCTGCCGCGCCCTCCGCGTCGCCGAGCTTTGCACTCCACTTGATGAGGTTCAGCGTGTTGTAGATAAAATGCGGGCGCGTCATCTCGGTCAATGACTTGACCTCCGCGATGCGCAGGCGCCGCTCCCGCGCACGGTTCTCCGCTAGGAGCGTCCGTATGTGCGCAATCAGGCCATTGAACGTCCGTGCGAGTTCTCCGATCTCATCGCGGCGATGCGCCTCCAGCTGCGTCGAAAAATCATCCGAGCTCCGTACACGGCGCATTGCCTGCGTCAGGATATGGAGCGGATGCCAGAGACGGCGGCTGAGCCTCCACGCGAGGTATGCCGTCACCGCAAGCGCGGCGGCATCTACGGCAAGGATGAGGCGTATCAGCTCTTCCACCGGTGTCCCATCCGTCCGCTGGCGCAGATGCACGGCGATCCCCGTCACGGCAGAGCTGTTCACGAAGTCGCGGAAAACGGACGCTGACGTTTCATCCTCCGCCGCCGAAGCAAAGAGGGCGGAGAACCCCTCGCCGTGGTGATCGAGCAAATCCATCATCACGTAGCGGTAGCGATCGGTCAGGATGATCTGCCCCTCGTTGCCGTCCTGCACCCGCTGAATGAGCGGAACGAGAGCCTCGCGGCGAATATCGACAACCACGGCACCGAGCAGCTTGCCATTTTGGCGAATGGCATGCGCCATCGAAAAAACGTTATTCTGCTGGTCAGGAGCCGTGCGGTCAGCCGCAATCAACGCCCAGCCATCTTGCTGTACCGCCTGACCGATCACGCCCCAGTGGAGATTCGTCGGGAGACGATGGTCACGCGGCACATCGTCCGTGGCAATCGCACGCCGCCCGTCCGCCGGAAGCAGATAGACGGCCGCCTCCCCCGTACGCCCGGAGAGGACACCATAGAGATCGGCATAGAGATGCGTCGTATCCGTCGGCTCCCCGTGCATATACGCCATGACATCATCCCGCATGAAAAACGGCATCATCAGCCGCTGATAAGCAAGTGCGAGATTGTCGATCTCACGGGAGATACGCTGCACCTCAGCGTACCCGGCCTTTTCCTGTGTACTCTCATAGGCACGATCCGCAGCATAGAGGATAATCGTCGAGACGATCAGGAGAGGAAGGACGCCGCCTAAGAGAAGGTATGCGAACAGTCGCTTCTGATAACTGATCGTATACCACTCCATTTCTGTATCCTCCGCCTTTCCCATACGTCAAAAAAACAAGATCTCACCGCGTCAGAGCAACGATTACAATGTATAAAAAGTACATTATGTTCCTCAATCTTCAGACTATATAGAAAGAATAAGGATAAATCGTCTTTCTGTCAAGTGAAATTATCATTTTGTAAGGATTTTCATTCTATGTCGTGAACAATAGAAAAGGAAAACCGCCACACGAAGTGACGGTCTTGGAAGGGGAAAAATATGGGAATGGGGGATGGGGGAAATGGGGATTTATTTGATAACCGCAGCACGCCATGCGCTCAAAAACTCATCTCTGAACGCGGCGGCATGCCGGGCATCAAACCGTGTGGAATGAATCTCCGCAAGCGTTGGGAGATTCGGCGGTGCCGTGACATCGGCACGCGTGGAGCGTCGTTCATATACGCCGAGACGTTCATGAACACGACGGCTCATAACAAAATCAAGGAATTTTTTTGCATTCTCTATATGCGGAGCATTCTTTATGATCGCAACCCCGGTAGCGGACACGCGTGTCCCTTCCCGAGGATAGACAACCTCGATGTGTGCCCCCGCCGACCGAGACCGCAGAACTGGCTGCTCCGCTGTCGCCGTGACCGCATACGCACCACTCACAACAGCCTTGACCTGCTCTGCCGAGGCAGAGACCATGTGCCCATCCAGCTGATCTTCCATGCGGGAGATCATGGGCGTTATCACCGCCGAGCACATCCATCATCGTCATGAGTACATCGTATGAGACCAAGGATTTGGTCGGGTCAGCAAGCGCAATGCGCCCGCGAAAACGTGATTTGAAAAGATCGCTCCATCCGGTCGGCGCGTCCTCGGCATCGACGAGATCCGTGTTGTAAGCCAGCACATAGGGATCCTCTGTCATAAGGTAAAAGGCCTTGTCCCCACCAACATAGTCACTGCGCAGGGCACCTTCCTCCCGGGCAGTCGTAGGATGCCAGATAGGACGTGAGGGATAGGTAGACATCTTCCACACCGCCCCACAGGACATCACCGCGCGGATTTTCCTGTTCCGTACGAATGCGTGTCATGAGGGCATCGGATGTACCGTCCACCAACTGGACGCGGATTCCCGTCTCCTCCTGAAACTCCTTGGCAATGGGATCTGTCCAATCCTCTGCGCCGCAGTTATAGACCACGACCAGATTTTCATCGTCCGCAGGAGCCTGACGAGCAGACCCACATCCGACGAGAACAGAGCTCACGCCGAGGAGAAGTGCCGCACACAATATCTGCATACGTTGAAAGATGAGCATCGTGCGACACCTCCTAAATGAGATGTCATCAATTTCAAATCTTTTTGATAATTCTACAATAATCAGAACTGCAATTCAATCGTACAGTTCATCATTTTGGTGTGATAATCCTATTCTGTTATTGTTTCCCACGCAGTTCCTGCTGTGCATCGAAGAAATGGCGCACGGCCTCGGCAGAAGTGCGATTCATGCCGGGAGCGGCAGCGAGTTCCTCCACGGACGCCTCCTTGATTTTTTCCAGCGATCCGAAGTGGGTGCGCAGGCTCTGCCGCCGTTTGGGGCCGATGCCGACGATATGGTCGAGGACGGAGACGAGGTTGCGCTTGCCGCGCAGTTTTCGATGAAACGTGATGGCAAAACGGTGCGCCTCGTCGCGAATGCGCTGGATGAGATAGAGGGCCTGACTGCGGCGCGGCAGTTCAACCGGCTCTGAATTCCCCTCCGTAAAGACGAGCTCAAACTGTTTCGCGAGGCCGACGACGGGGACATCCTTATGCCCTGCCGCGTGGCGGATGATCTCAAGGGCGGAGGAGAGCTGCCCCTTGCCGCCGTCGATGATGATGAGATCGGGCAGCTCTTCCTCGGGCAAACCTACATAGCGGCGCGTCGTCACTTCACGCATGGAGAGGAAGTCGTCAGGCTTGCCCTCCGTGCTGCGGATCTTAAAGCGGCGATAGTCCGATTTCTTCGGTGCGCCATCCTCAAAGACGACCATCGAGGCGACGGTCTCCTGCCCTTGATTGTGCGAGATATCGAAGCACTCCATGCGACGCGGCGGATGCTTCAGCCCGAGGTATCGTCCGAGTTCCTCCACGGCACCAAGCGTCTGCTCATCCAGAGACTGCGCCGCGTCTCCTCGTCTGCGAGGAACTTCGCGGCGTTGCCCGTCGCCATCTGCACAATATCGTGCTTCGTGCCGCGCTGCGGTGTGAGGAGGGCGACCTTGCCGCCCCCCTTGCGTGCGGCAAGCCACGCCTCGATGGTCGCCTGCGCCGCTGCGTCAATCGCACACGGCAGCAACACCTCACGCGGGACAAAGGTTGCCTGATTGTAGTACTGCTCCAAGAAAGCGCGCAGGATATCCGCATCACTCTCCTCCTCGCTGCCGCGCAGGAGAAAGTGCTCGCGCCCGATCATCTTGCCGCCGCGGATGAAGAAGATCTGCACGCAGACGCCCGCCGCCGAGCGCGCCATGCCGACGGCATCTTGATCGCCCGCCCCTGTCACGATGTTCTGTCGCTCCGCCGCCGTGCGCACGGCACTCAGCTGATCGCGAAGCCGTGCCGCCGTCTCAAAGTGATACGCCTCTGCCGCCGCATTCATGCGCTGCTCCAGTTCGCGCTCGACGTCATCCGTCCTGCCCTCAAGGAAGAGGAGCACGGCGCGAATCATGGCACGGTAGTCCTCCGCCTCCACCTTGCCAACGCATGGGGCAAGGCAGCGTTTGATGTGATACTCGAGACAGGGACGCTCGGGCATCGTGCGGCAGGTGCGCAGAGGAAAAAGACGCCGCAGGAGCTTTAAGCTGTCCCGCAGCGCCGTCACATTCGTATAGGGGCCGAAGTAGCGCGCGCCGTCACGCAGCACACGCCGCGTGATAAAGACGCGCGGAAAATCCTCCTGCACCGTCACCTTGACATAGGGGTAACTCTTATCGTCCTTCAGCCGTATATTATAACGCGGCCGATGTTTCTTGATCAGGTTCGCCTCAAGGATCAGCGACTCCACCTCGTTCGCCGTCATGATCGTCTCAAAGTCGGCGATATGCGAGACCATCGCGCGCACCTTCGGCGTGTGATTGCGGCTGCTCTGAAAATACTGCCGGACACGGTTCTTGAGGACAATTGCCTTGCCCACGTAGATGATCTTCCCGTGGTCGTCCTTCATGATATAGACGCCCGGGCTGTCCGGCAGCAGCTTCAGTTTTTCTGCAACAATGTCGGTCACATCAGAGCCCTGCCTTCATGCGGTTGATCGCGGAAAAGAGTGCCAGAATAGACGAGGTAATGATATCCGTATCCATCCCCGCGCCCCAGTACACCTTTCCGTCCTCGCCGGTGATGCTGATATAGGAAATCGCGCGCGAGCTCTGCCCCAGCTCCAAGGGCGTGCTCGCTGTAGGTCAGATTCGAGTAGGAGAGATCGAGGTTTTCCTGCAGCGCATTCGACACGGCATCCAGACGTCCATTGCCGTGCGCCTCATAGGTGCGGTCCTCGCCGTCCACGCGCAGATGCAGGTCGCCGCGCCGCGTGCCGTCCGGCTGCTTGTTCAGGCAGAAGTCCGCCAGTTCGTAGGGGGAATACGACGTTGACGTAGGTGTCCATAAACACCTTGTAGATCTCATCCGGCTGCAGCTCCCTGTGTCCGACATCGGAGACTGCCTTGACGTGGTAGCTGAGATCCTCGCGCATCTTCTTCGGCATATCGATGCCATACTGCTGCTCCATGACGAAACCGACGCCGCCGCGCCCCGACTGGCTGTTGATGCGGATCACGTCGCCGTCGTAGGTGCGCCCGATGTCCTTCGGATCGATATAGAGATACGGCAGGCACCAGTGCTCCGGATGCTTCTCCGCCCAGTAGTGCATCCCCTTCGCGATAGCATCCTGATGTGAGCCGGAGAACGCCGCAAAGACGAGCGCGCCCGAATACGGCTGGCGCGGGTTGACCTGCATCCGCGTCACCTTCTCATAGACCTCGACGAGATGCGGCAAATTGGAGAAATCGAGCTTCGGATCCACGCCGAGAGCGAACATATTCATCGCCACCGTGATGATATCGACGTTGCCCGTGCGTTCCCCGTTGCCGAACAGCGTTCCCTCGACGCGATCCGCCCCCGCCAAGAGGCCCATCTCCGCATCCGCTACGCCGCAGCCGCGATCGTTGTGCGGGTGGAGCGAGAGACGACGCTGTCACGGTATTTCAGCCGCTCGTTGACATAGGCAATCTGCATGCCATAGACGTGCGGCATCGACATCTGTACCGTCGAGGGAAGATTGATGATCGCCTTGCGGTCGGGGGTCGGCTGCCACACGTCGAGCACGGCGTTGCAGACCTCAAGGGCATACTCCGGCTCCGTGCCCGTAAAGCTCTCGGGCGAGTACTCAAAGCGATACTTCGCCCCGCCTCATCGGTCAGCTGTTTGAGGAGATTTGCACCGTCCACGGCGATTTTCAGGATCTCCTCCTTGGAGCGCGCAAAGACCTGCTCGCGCTGTGCCGCCGAGGTGGGATTGTAGACGTGCACGATGGCGTTCTTCACACCACGCAGTGCATCGAACGTCTTGCGGATGATATGTTCACGCGCCTGTGTCAGAACCTGCACGGTCACATCATCGGGGATGAGGTTGTCCTCCACCAGACGGCGCAGGAACTCATACTCCGTATCCGATGCCGCAGGAAAGCCGACTTCGATCTCCTTGAACCCGACGCGCACGAGGAGATCAAAGAAAGCGAGTTTCTCATCGAGGCTCATCGGAACGATGAGTGCCTGATTGCCATCGCGCAGATCGACCGAGCACCAGAGCGGTGCATGATCGGGCATCCTTTTTCAGCCAGTCCATGCGGATCTCCGGCGGCATAAAGTAGCCCTTCGTATATTTCTGATAATTCATCATGATGATTCCCCCGCATCTATGTATTTTCTCAGCGCAGCCGCGCGTTGAACTTCTCGATCAGCTTCTCGGGTTTATAGGATTCCTTTGCCTTGCGCAGCCCCTCGATGCCCATATCCTCCTCGCGGTTGATGTAGGTGAGATGGCTCCATGCGTGCTCCACGAATCCCTGATTGATCGCGGGATATGCCCCACGCACCTCGGGATCCGCCTTCTCCACATGGATGACGGCCGTATCCGTGTTGAGCTGCTCGCCGAAGGTAAAGGCGACGATGCGCCCGCCTAGGCGGACAGCCCCTCCCTGCAGACCAAAGTAGTCAAAATCGTTCAGCACCTCGAGGATTGCCGTGCGCTCGTACTCAATGAATGGGTCGATCGTGCCGTCCTCGCGGATGTGCTGCTTGTACCAGCTATTGAGCTCCAGCTTGCACTGCGTGACGACATCCTCTGTGATGGGCAGATACTCCGCCTCGGGGTGCTCCTTGCGGAACGCATTCAGATGGTTCTTCTTCGAGTGCAGCTTGCGCCCCGCAAGACTGATGAGCTTCTCCGAGAGATACACATAGTCATAGTTGTCGCGGTCGGCGACCACGTCAAAGTCTGCAAAGTCGCAGCTGCGCAGGTAGTCTGCATAGCCGCGCTCCATATCGTAAAGATGCAGCGGCTGCCCCGCTTCCTCAAAGTAGGCGATCAGCTTCTTCGTCGCCGCGGGATAGTGCGATGGGTCGCAGAAAGGCTGCAGCAGCGAAAGAATCCCCTTCCACTCGCTCGCCACATAGAGCACATCATCCTCTTCGGCAATATGCACGAAGAACGGTGCACGCCACATATAGAGATTGGTAAAATTAAAATGCGAGTTCTCGTAGTAGTTCGCATGAAAGTATCGATCCAACAACGGCTTGTCTTCTTTTTTCAATGGTCGAAAATCGATCATCCTAAACCTCCCCATGAAGGAAGCACTGATAAACTCAGCGATTCCCAAAGTACCGTGTTTCCATTATAACAAAGGCGTCAAGTCCCATGAAATCCGTCTGCGGCAGTCACACCCTGCTGAGGATCAGTTCCCCCATCCCGTGCAGCATATATTGTCCAAGATGCGCAGGGATAAAGACACTCTCCCCCTTGACGGCGGAGAGCTCCCCGCCCGCCCACGTCAGCGTCAACGTCCCTGCGAGAATCGTCAGGCAGTGGAATGAGTCCGCTCCCCGCCGTGCTCTCACACATGCTGTCAACACGCAGATGATAGGCGGTAAAAATACGGGCATGCGGCGAGCAGGCGCACCTCAGCGCCACGAAATTCATCCGCCGCAGGAAGCTGCTCTGCACGCATCGAAACGGGCACGAGCGACGTCACATCGAGAGCCTTTTTCGACGTGCAGGTCGCGCGGCTTTCCATCGGTGCCGATGCGCCCATAGTCGTAGACGCGATACGTCGCGTTGGAGCTCTGCTGAATCTCACAGATGAGCAGCCCCTTGCCGATGGCATGGAGCGTACCGGCCGGAATGAAGAACGCATCCCCTTCTGCACCGGTACATGACGTACGACCTCAAGGAGTGTATTGTCCGCTATGCGCCTGCGAAATTCATCTTTTGCGATCGCATGCGCAAAACCGTAGAGAATCTCTGCCCCCGGGGCGGCATCGACGACGTACCAGAGCTCCGTCTTGCCGTACTCCCCCTCCACGCGCAGGGCATAGTCATCGCTCGGATGCACCTGCACGAGAGATTGTCGTGCATCGATCAGCTTGATGAGGAGAGGGAAATACGGAAACTGCGCCGCCCGTGTGCCGAGCGCATTCCCCCCCTCTGCCGCAAGCCAATCGGCAAGCGTCTGCCCCTGTGCCGCACCGTTTGCAATGATGCTTTTGCCGTCCCTGTGACAGGCAAGCTCCCAGCTCTCCGCCACCTTTGCCGTCTGCGCCGCTTTTCCGTATTCATCCTTCAGCCGCGTTCCGCCCCAGAGGTAGTCCTTGAGCGGTGCTTGGAGCTTCATTGGATATTTCATAGGTCACATCCTTTTCCACGTTCATTCATAGGACTATCTTACCGAATACCGCCGAAAACTGCAAGGATTAAAAAGGGTGGAAGAAATCGTGATTGTTCCCCGCCGCTGTCTATGGTATCATAGGAACACCTGTCAAAGGCGAATAGGAGGTCTTTCATGAAACATCACATTTCGAGGGCACTGGAGCCGATTCAGTCCTTTTTCCGGCACGAGGCATTCAGCGGGCTGCTCCTGCTCTTCTTCGCCGCGCTTGCCATCATTCTCGCGAACAGTCCGCTTTCGGGCAGCTATCAAGCTGTGCTTGACGCTGTTCCCATCGCAGGGCCTGCGACGTATCATCTCGATCTGAGTGTGCTCCACTGGGTCAACGACGGTCTGATGGCGATTTTCTTCTTCGTCATCGGACTGGAAATCAAGCGCGAATTTTTCTTCGGTGAGCTGCAGTCGCTCTCGGCGACGGTTCTCCCCGTCTGTGCAGCCGTCGGGGGGATGCTCGTCCCCGCACTCCTCTACGCTGCGGTCAATATGGGCGGCGCCCCCGCAGCAATGGCGGGCTGGGGCATCCCGATGGCGACGGACATCGCCTTTTCGCTGGGCATTCTCTCCGTCGCGGCACGCAGCGCCCCGACCGCCATTGTCATCTTTCTGACGGCACTTGCCATCGTCGATGATCTCGGCGCGATTATTGTCATCGCGCTGTTCTACACGGGCAGTTTTTCGCTCATTGCCCTGCTCGCAGGGCTGGCGGCACTCGCCGCCGCATTTGCGCTCAACCGCAGAGGCGTGCTGCACATCGCACCGTATCTCCTGCTCGGACTGCTCGCGTGGTTCTGCTTTCTCAACGCGGGCATTCATCCGACGATTGCGGGCGTTATCCTCGCGTTCGCCATCCCGATTGACCGCACGCATCCCGAGAGTTCCCTGCTCTATGCGCTCGAGCACCGCCTCGAGCCGTGGTCGGCGTACGTCATCATGCCCGTCTTCGCGCTTGCAAATGCGGGCGTGGTTCTGCCGGGCAATCTCGCGGCACTCACCGAGCCGGTCGCGCTCGGCATCGTCGTCGGACTTTGCATCGGCAAACCGCTCGGTGTCTGTGGTGCGGTCTTCCTACTGAACAAATTCCTGCGTCTGCCGCTGCCGAAGGTGCTCAGCGTCGGTCATTTCGCGGGCGCGGGCTGTCTCGCGGGCATCGGCTTTACCATGTCGCTCTTCATTGCCGCACTCGCCTTCCCCGATCCCGCCCGCCTCGCCACGGCAAAACTCGGCATTATCACGGCATCCGTGCTGTCCGGCGCAGTCGGCGCAGGGATCTTCCTCATCGCCGCGCGGACCCCCGCCGTCGATCAATCATCTGAAACGGAGTGATTTCCATGTCTCAAACCAAGATCGACACCAATGAACGTCCGCCGCTTCGGCGAACCATCCCGCTTTCCCTGCAGCACCTCTTCGCCATGTTCGGCTCAACGGTGCTTGTTCCGATTCTCTTTCACGTTAATCCTGCGACCGTGCTGCTCTTCAACGGCATCGGCACACTCTTCTACCTCATATTGTGCAAGGGGAAAATCCCGGCCTATCTCGGCTCGAGCTTTGCCTTCCTCTCTCCCGTCTTCATCGTCCTGTCTGAATACAGCTATGAGGCGGCACTCGGCAGCTTCATCATCGTCGGCATCGTCTTCTGTCTGGTCAGCCTCATCGTTCATACCATCGGAACGAGCTGGATCGACGTGATCTTTCCACCCGCATCAATGGGCGCAATCGTCGCCGTCATTGGACTGGAGCTGATGCCGACGGCGGCGGGGATGGCAGGTCTGACAGCGGAGAAGGTCGACCCGACCGTCGTCTTTTGTCTCCATCGCAACGCTCGCCATCACGATCTTTGCCTCCATGGCATTTCGGGGCTTCCTCTCCATCATCCCCATCCTCATCGGCGTCATCGCGGGCTATCTCATCGCCTGTGCCGTCGGCATCGTCGATCTCTCGAACGTCGCCGCCGCGCCGTGGCTTGCCCTCCCGACCATCTACACGCCGACCTTCGAGCTGAATGCCGTCCTCATCATCCTGCCTGCCGCCATCGTCGTCATCGTCGAGCACATCGGGCACCTCATCGTGACGGGCAACATCGTCGGACGCAACCTCGCCAAGGATCCGGGGCTTGACCGCTCCCTCCTCGGCAACGGCATCTCGACCATCTTCTCGGGCTTCTTCGGTTCCACACCGAACACCACCTACGGCGAGAACATCGGCGTCCTCGCCATCACCAAGGTCTACTCGACATGGGTCATCGGCGGCGCAGCGATCTTTGCCATCCTGCTCTCCTGCCTCGGTAAACTTGCCGCACTCATCCAGAGCATCCCGACCCCCGTCATGGGCGGCGTCTCCATGCTGCTCTTCGGCGTCATCGCCGCCTCGGGCATCCGCATCCTCGTCGAGGCAAAGGTGGACTACAACAATCCGATGAACCTTCTCCTGACCTCCATCGTCATGGGGATCGGCGTATCGACCGCCAGCATCACCATCGGCACGGTGACCCTGCGAGGAATGTCGCTTGCCACCGTGATCGCCATCATCCTCTCCATCTCCTTCCGCATCATCCTCGCTCTGCGGCGTAAAGATGCCGCCGCGCAGAAATGACAGAGCTCCGCGTTGATCTCCCCGCAGGAGAATTGTGTCCCGTCAAGGCATACCTCATGCGTGTGCACGGCATCTCAGGCAGCCTGTGGAAACGCATCAAACACCATGGAGCATTCACACTGAACGGCAGCCCTGCGATCGCTGCACGCACGATGGTGAGGGACGGCGACCGCATCACCTACGATCTGCCCATCGTCAGCACCGTCGTTCCCGAAGCGCTGCCGCTTTCGATCGTCTATGAGGACGACGACCTGCTCGTCCTCGACAAACCCGCAGGACAGCTCGTCCATCCGACGACAAAGGAAACGCGCGGCACCATCGCGAACGCCGTGCGCGGATACTATGCCGCCTGCGGCGTCCATCGCGACGTTCACCCCTGCCACCGCCTCGACCGCAATACGAGCGGGCTGCTCCTCATCGCAAAGCATCCCGAGGTGCAGTACCAGATCATGCGCCAGAACGCGCTGCGGCGCGAGTACCTCGCCCTGATCGAAGGCACGATCCTGCCCCCTGCGGGCTGTATTGATGCACCGATTGCGCGTGCCCTGCCGAGCATCATCCTCCGCTGCGTGGCAGAGGATGGCAAGCCCGCACGTACCCATTATGAAACGCAGCATACGAACGGCAAATACAGCCTCCTGCGCCTGTGGCTTGACACGGGGCGCACGCACCAGATCCGCGTCCATCTCGCCCATTGCGGACATCCGCTGCTCGGCGACGATCTCTATGGCGGAACGACGGAGCCAATCGCACGGCACGCGCTCCACTCCGCGCATCTCACCCTCGTGCATCCGCGCACCAAAGAAACGCTCTCCTTGACTGCCCCGCTCCCTATGGACATGGCGCAGATCGCTGCGTGCCTCGTCCATCCATGAGACAAAAACCCCGCAGATGAAAAATTGCATCTGCGGGGTTTTCTCTATGCTCGATCCGAATCTTACTTATTCGCACCGAACCACTTCTGATAGATCTTATCGTACTCGCCGTTATCATGCAGCTTCTTGAGCGCCGCATTGATCTTCTGCTGGAGCTCTGTGTTGTCCTTCGCCATGGCGATGCCATAGTCCTCAGCGGAGAGGCGATCTGCGAGGGTCTTTACACCGGTTGCCTGTGCCTGATTGATGTAGTAGTCATTGACCGGACGATCGTTGACCACAGCATCCACGCCGCCTGCCTTCAGCTCCATGAAGCAGTCCGCCGGCGTATTCAGCTCGCTGACGGTGACGCCCTCCATCTCCTTTGCCATCTTAGCACCCGTCGTGCCGATCTGAGCGGCGACCTTATGCCCCTTCAGATCGCTGAATGTCTTGATGTTCTCCTCATCGCTGCGCACGACCATCGTCAGGCCGGACTGATAGTAGGGATCAGAGAACGCGACCTTCTCCTTGCGCTCGTCGTTGATCGTCATACCACTGATGATCACGTCGATGTTCTTCGCCTGCAGGGCAGGAATCAGACCGTCGAAGCCGATGTTCTGGATCTCCGCTTCGCTGCCCATCTCCTTGGCAACGGCACGGATGAGATCCATATCAAAGCCCTGATAGTCCTTCTGTCCCTCGTCTTGGAACTCAAACGGAGCAAAGTCGATCGAGGCGCCGACGCGGAGCTTGCTTGCCTGCTTCGCCTGATCGCCGCCTGCACCGCATCCGAGCAGGGAAAGGCTCACGAGTGCACCCGTCAACACGAGTGCTAATTTCTTCAGCTTCATGGGAAACCTCCTCAAAAGATAAAGGCCACACAGATAAACGCAGCCACATGATTGGTAGTCCGACGGACTGTTTTATCTGTGATTCCTAAAAACAAAGGGGGACGCCGCACCGTCTGTGCTGCTATCCCCCCATGAAATCTAAATCGTTTTAGAAACGTGCTGCACGCTTTGCATTGAAGCAGTCGCGGCAGTAAACCGGACGATCCGTCTTCGGCTCGAACGGGACTTCCGTGTCCTTGCCGCACTCGGCGCAGACCACATGGAACATCTGACGCTCGCCATGATTCTGATCGTCACGGCTGCGGCGGCGCTTGTCGCGGCAGTCACGGCAGCGCGCCGGCTCATTCTCAAAGCCTTTCTCTGCGTAGAACTCCTGCTCACCTGCGGTGAACACGAAGTCCTTGCCGCACTCTTTGCATACGAGGGTTTTGTCTTCAAAAGCCATTCTTCCACAATCTCCCTTGAAAAATAATTTTGACTCTCCATTCGCCACACTCGGAAAGCGTTCACTGAGATTATGGTTCGGGCAAGCACTGGATATATAAACAGTGCTTCACTCGTTCATTGAACGACGATCAGGACTTGAGGAACGGATTTCAACGCTCTGTATTATACAGTCATTTTTCATGAAGTGCAAGCATTTTTTATTGCCGTTCGGATGGTAGGGCTGTCATGCCTTCATCGCCCTTTTACGTTTCATCATTAAAGCGGTACCCTGCCCCCCAGACCGTCTGCAGCCACCGTGGATGGGCAGGATCGCGTTCAATCTTTTCGCGCAGCCGATTGATATGGACGGAGACGGTTGCCGTACTGCCCATGGCATCCAGCTCCCAGACGCGGTCATACAGCGTCTCCTTGCTGAAGACGACCTGCGGATGCTGTGCGAGAAAGAGGAGCAGATCAAACTCGCGTGCCGCAAGAATCACCTCGTTTCCCCCAAGAAATACGCGCCGCGTCTGCGGCTGAATCTCAAGCGCGTCAAAACGCAGGACGGCAGACTCCACCGTACTTCCTTTGAGGCGCTCATAGCGTGCGAGATGTGCCTTGACGCGTGCCACCAGCTCACTCGGGCTGAACGGTTTGATGATATAATCATCCGCCCCCAGTCCGAGTGCGCGTATTTTATCGACATCCTCAAGGCGCGCCGAGACCATGAGGATGGGGATATCGTATGCTTTCCGAACATCGCGGCAGATGGCAAATCCATCCGCCCCCGGCAGCATCACATCCAGCAAAAGCAGATCATAGTCCCCCGTCATAGCAAGGCGCTTCCCCGCATCTCCGTCCGCAGAAATATCGACAGTAAAGCCATCCGCTTCGAGATAGTCACGCTCCAGCTCGGCAATGGCAGCGTCATCCTCGACCAGCAGTATCTTCTTCATGCGTGTCCTCCTTTTTCTGAACCGGCAGCAGCAGGACGATGCGCAGCCCCCCTGCGGGGGACTCCTCGGCGCGTACCGTGCCGCCGAACGTCGTCATCATCCGGCGCACGATCGCCAGCCCCAGCCCGCTGCCGTCAGCAACATGGGTACGCGCCGCATCCGTGCGATAAAAGAGGTCAAACAGCCGCTCCCGCTCCTCTTCACGCACGCCAACGCCGTCGTCGTCGCAGCGGATGGCGAGAAAATCCCCCTCATAGGAAAGCGACATAGAGACGTGCGCTCGTTCCCCACGGCGGTACTTCCCGCTGTTTTTCCCACAGATTTTCGAGCACGCGGGCAAATGCACTGCGGTCAATGCGGATATACGTCTGCCCCCGCCTTCCGCCATCGACAGCTCGATGCCCCGCTCGCGAACGTCCGCCGCATGCGCATCAATGAATGCTGTGAGCCACGTCCGCGCCTCAACGACCTCCCATGTGAGCGGTAACTCTCCCGTCTCCGTACGTAAAAACGCGCGCAGCTGTGGTCAGCCCCTCCATCGTCGCCGCCGCACGGGCGATGCGCTCGGCATAGGCACGCTGCTTCTCCGGCGTCGCAGCGATCCCGTCGATCAGGCCGCTCGCATATCCCTTGACGGCGGTCAGCGGCGTTGCGATGTCATGGAGCACACCGATGAGAAACTCCCGCCGCCGTGCCTCCTCCTGTTCCTCCGCAGGCGTGCGCGCCGCAGATCGCTGCGCATGGCATCAAAGGCACGGCAGGGTCGCCCCCACCTCATCACTGCCCATCGGGGGCAGGGGCATGGTCGAAATCACCATGCTGCATCGCAGCAGAGGCATCACGCATCGCGGCGAGCGGTGCAAGAATCTGCGCCGAAAGGAGGTGGGCAAGATAACGCCCGAGCAGGAAAATCCCTGCCGATGTAATGACGATGAAGAAAATAAACACCGCGTTGATCACCGTCTCCCGCATCGGCGGCGAAATGCGCATCTCATCGTGATGCCGCATCATCGGAACAGCGCCTGCCCCCATGAAAATAATGCCGCTGCGCTCGCCCTCATAGCGAAAAAACAGCCCCGCATCGTTCCATGTCAGTGCGGAGCCGCGCGCCCCGCATTCGCGCATCACCGCATACCGAATGTCATCGGCATCTGCCTCATCGGTCAGATAGAGGAGCCCATCCTGCACGATAGAGACGCGGACGCCCGCCGACTCCAGCAGATGAACATCACGTTCAACATGATTCCATTTGAACTGTTTCCGCTCTGCGGCAGTACGCAGTGAACTCAGTGCAAGAGGAACAGAGAGATTCGTTCCCCTCTCCGGCCAGAGCAGTTCAAGAGCCTGCTGCTGCAGCGTTCCTGCATGGCGTAGTCCGCCAAGAAGCGCCGCACCGATGGCGACGAGGACGCAGATCGGTATGACAACCATCAGTGCATTGGTCAGCAGGAGCTTTGTTTTCAGCGACAAATCACGCAGGTGCATAGCGACACCTCACTTTCATGATGCCATTATAATGGGTTCAGCAGAAAAAATCCGCGCTGTCCGTCGATTTTTGAAAAAGTTTTACGCGTGTTTACACTTTGTTTAACTTTCTCCGATAGGATATACCTGTCAGCAAAAATGTGACGAACCAAAAGGAGGATTTCATCATGGAAGCACAGAAAATCAAAGAGCAGGTCAAGGGCGTATTCAGTCCCGCACATCTGAAGAAGGCCGCAGCTCTCGCCGTTCTCGTCGGCGTTGCCACCGCCGGCACAGCCTACTTCCACTATCAGCAGGCCGAGGCACAATCCCTCATGAAGCGGCAGGCTCGCTCGGAAATGATCGCTGCTCAGGCAGCACAGCGGAACATCGTTCTGCTCGATGAGGACAAGGTGCGGTCGATTGCCGCCGAATCCATCGGAAAATCCGAGGCAGAGCTGACCTTCCGCCCGCTCGAACTGAAGCTGAACGATCACGACGGCGATCGTGACCACAACCGCAAAGGGCACAAGAAAGGAAAGCACGGAGATCGGGAGCAGAGAGAACAACAGGCACAGCCCTCACCTGCCGCAGCACTGCAGGACGCAGCGGCACCTGTCGTGCCTGCTGATCCTGCCGCACAGGCAGACTTCCGCCCATTCTACAAGGTGAAATGCACGGCAAACAACATCACCTACAAGCTCCGCATCGACGCCGTGACCGGCGCACTCCTCGCGAGTGACGCTGATACAGACGACCATATTTTCTAAAACATAAACGGGAGAGCCATGCGCAGAATCATCGTCTCGCATGGCTCTCACGTTTTCATATCCACGAAAATAAATTCTCCTGCCGATCGAGCCAGCTTTCCTGCCGCGCCTCATGGATGCGGTCTCCTTCCTGCGCATGTCCGATGAGAAATGGAGACGCAGGATCGTGAGCGAGGCGGCTGCGGCGCACGCGTGCAGGATGCGTGTTGGCGTAACAGTAGCGGCAGAGATGCGGGCAGCTGTCGTATGCGCCGATGTCTGCGCCGAGATAGCATTGACACTCCCTGCGCTGCGGCTGATAGTGCGGGAAGTGAATGCGCCGCCCGAGCGCCCGCTCATAGATACGCGGGGTCATGCAGCCGCCCGTATCCGCCCCGTATGGAGCGAGTGCATCACCGCCGCCGCACGGATAGACGGTCATACCGCACTGCCGTGCCGTCTCAACGATAAATGCACCGAGCTCCATGCGCTCTGCGTGCGTGACATCACGCCCCTCGGGAAAGTTGCGGCGCGTCTTGGCATAGCGCGTGAGGAAGCTGATGACGACCATCTCCGTCTGGCCTGCCAGCCGCTCTGCCATTGCGGCGAACATCGTCCTGTGCCACGCCAGCGTATGATGTGCGTCAAGGATGATCGGATCGTAACGCCACCCGACGGCGCGCGTTCCGAGAGCCGCCGCGAGCTGATGAAAGGAACGCACAACCTCCTCCCATGGCAGAACATTCGGCTCAATATCCCTGCCGTAGGGCGTGATGGTGACGTACCAGAACTGCCCGAACGGCGCGAGGAGATCCATATAGGGAAGCATCGGTGCGGGATTCTTCGTGCAGAATCCGATGAGGTCAACCACGCGCGGGTCAAGGCGATAGCGCGTCACCTGCTGTATATCGTAGGGATTACGGACACAGACCTCGCCCGCACGCAGTCGATGTACCAGCCACGGCGCATAGAACGCCGGAATATCCGTGCGCTGCCCTGTGTTGAGTATCATCGCATACCTCCTCCCCTTTTCACAGGATAACACGAATCGGAGAAAAGAAAAAAAATGGGGCTGTTGTGCCCTTCCACCGCTTACGCGGTCCCTCTTGCTGACCTGTCCGAGAAGCAAGTCCACAGGACGAAGCTAATTGGGTAACAGGTCGTATGGGAAAACGTCCCAAGAACACGAGCGACAGCGATGTGTGATTGGCTGACGTTGACCGCTCCCCGTGATAACGGGGAAGGCTTTAGGGGGGGCTACAACAGCTCCACTGTAGTTTACATTCTCAGGAATCTCTGATAAATTCGATACAACCATCTTGACGCATCTTTTTTGCCCGTACTTCGGCGGAAAATCCTCCACAGAGCACCACTCTGCGTCCGGTTTTCCACCTCGTTCGGACGAAAAAATCTACGCCAATCTGGCAGACCTCATTTTATCAGTGATTCCTTAGAGATACCGGATATAGACGTAGATGTTCGAGACGATGATTGTGAACACCATAACGGGGAACGCGACCTTCATGAAACCAAGGAAGGAGATCGGACGGCCGCGCTGCGCCGACATCGACGCGACGACGACGTTCGCGCTCGCGCCGATCAGCGTTCCGTTGCCGCCGAGGCACGCGCCGAGGGCAAGCGACCACCACATCGGGTCGAGGTTGCTGAGCCCCATCTGTCCCATATCCTGAATGAGCGGAATCAGCGTGGCGACGAACGGGATGTTGTCGATAAAGGCAGAGGCAAAGGCACTCATCCACAGAATGAGGATCGCAGTTGCCTCGACATTGCCGCCCGTTGCCTTGATCGCCTCAGCCGCGAGCATGCGGATGACGCCCGTCTCCACAAGTGCGCCGACGAGGATGAAGAGTCCGCCGAAGAAGAAGATCGCAGGCCACTCAATTTTTGAGAGCACCTTGACGATCGCGCCCTCATCGCGCGTCGCCGTGAGAAGGAGGAGGAGCCCTGCGCCCGAGAGTGCAACCGTTGCAGACTCAAGGCCGAGACTGCCGTGCAGGACAAAGAACGTAATCGTGAGGAAGATAACGACAAGGCACTTGCGCAGAAGAGCATGATCCGTGATCTGCGCCCCCGCAGGGAGACGCATGATCTTATCCTGCAGCTCCGGCTGTGTATGCAGCCCCTTATGGTAGAGGCCGATAAGAATGAATTGTACCAAGATAAAGATAATTATTGAGATCAACGTGAGGTTTTCAATGAACGCCATGAAGTCGAGGCCGACTGCACTGCCGATCATGATGTTCGGTGGGTCGCCGATGAGTGTTGCCGTACCGCCGATGTTCGACGCCAAAATCTGTGAGATGAGATACGGCATGACATCGACCTTGAGCTGCGACGTGATGCTGAACGTGATTGGCACGGTAAGCAGAACCGTCGTGACGTTGTCGAGGAGAGCCGAGCAGACCATCGTAATGGTCGAGAGAACGACGAGGAGCGCGATCGGCTGCGCCTTGACCTTCTGCGCCGCCCATATCGCGAGGAAGTTGAATAGCCCCGTCTCACTCGTAATATTGACGATGATCATCATGCCCATGAGCAGTCCGAGCGTATTGAAGTCAATATGGTGAACTGCGACTTCCTGATCGATGATCCCGAAGAGTATCATGAGCATCGCGCCAAAGAGTCCCACGATGGTGCGGTGCACCTTTTCGGAGATGATGAGCGCGTATGCGACGACGAATATGACAATCGCCACAATCGTTGCTGTTTCCATCATTACACATCCTTACTTCTCGTTATGAGAACGCCATCACGTCGCCGTGATGATTACCTGTCGGCCGCTGCGGCGGATCTTCAGCTTGGCGTTCGTCTCGCCCTCCTGTGCGAGTGCCAGCTTCAGCTCCAGCAGAGCCTTGCCGAGTTCTTCTGCCTGCGCGGCGCTGAGTCCCGCACGCGCGAGATCGGCGGGCGGCTCCTTTGCCGCTGCCACACGGGCACGTTCCTCTGCCTGCCGCTCCTGACGCAGCATGGTCTCGGCGAGAATTTCCTCTGCCTCGTGCCCCTGCATCATATCCTTGTCGGACAAATCTTTTGGTATCTTTGCCACAGCAAACCTCCTCCTGCCGTCCGTGGCACATAACACATCGAGCAAAAAAGAATGCGCTACTTGATTTTGCTCCACGTATCCTTCAGCCCGACGATGCGGTTGAACACTATATGATCCGGCGTGGTGTCCGGGTCAACAACAAAGTAACCGACACGCAGGAACTGATAGCGCGTCCCTGCCGCCGTGAGACGGACGCTCGGCTCCACCTTCGCGTCGGTCAGCACCTCAAGCGAGTGCGGGTTGAGCGCCGCGATGAAGTCCGCCGGCTCCTCCTCGCCCTCCTCTGCCGTACGCAGAAGGCTGTCATAGAGACGCACCTCCGCCGTGAGCGCGTGCTCTGCCGCGACCCACTGGATCGTCCCCTTCACCTTGCGATTCGCCGCCGTACCGCCGCTGCGCGTCTCAGGCGCGTAGGTACAGCGCAGCTCCGTGATCTCGCCCGCCGCATTCTTTACGACTTCCTCACAGCGGATGATATAGGCATGCTTGAGGCGCACCTCACCGCCCGGCTTCAGGCGGAAGAATTTCTTCGGCGCATCCTCCATAAAGTCCTCGCGGTCGATGTAGAGTTCGCGGCCCAAAGGGAACGTACCGCTGCCCGCCGTGCGTCGGGCTGTTCTCGGCGAGCAGATACTCTGTCTCGCCTTCGGGATAGTTGGTAATGACGAGTTTCAGCGGATGCAGTATCGCCATGATGCGCGGCGCGTTGCGGTTCAGCTCGTCGCGTACACAGTGCTCGAGCATTGCGCTGTCCACCGTGCTGTTGCTCTTGGCGACGCCGATCTCCTCACAGAACGCACGGACCGCTGCGGGCGGATAACCGCGTCGCCGCATCCCCGAGATCGTCGGCATACGCGGATCGTCCCACCCGCGCACATGCCCCTCCTCAACGAGCTGGCGCAGCTTGCGCTTGCTCGTGATCGCGCCCGAGAGATTCAGACGTGCGAACTCGATCTGACGCGGCCGCTCCCCCGCCGGGAAGCCCAGAGATTCGAGCAGCCAGTCGTAGAACGGGCGATGCTCCTCGAACTCCAGCGTACAGAGCGAGTGCGTAATGCCCTCAATCGCATCCGAGAGCGGATGGGCAAAGTCGTACATCGGATAGATGCACCACGCATCGCCCGTCCGATGATGCGGCACATGGGCAATGCGGTAGATCACGGGATCGCGCATGACGAGATTCGGCGACGCCATATCGATCTTGGCGCGCAAAACGCGCGCTCCGTCCGGAAACTCCCCCGCACGCATGCGCGTGAAGAGATCCAGATTCTCCTCGATCGAACGCCCGCGATGCGGACTCTCCACACCGGGCTCGGTCAGCGTACCGCGGTAGGCACGGATCTCCTCCGCCGTGAGATCATCCACATAGGCAAGCCCCTTCTTAATCAGCTCGACTGCATATTCATACAGCCGCTCGAAATAGTCCGAGGCATAGAACCGCCGATCTCCCCACGAGAAGCCGAGCCAGCGGATATCCTCCTGAATGGAGTCCACATACTCGACATCCTCCTTCGTCGGATTCGTATCGTCAAAGCGCAGATTGCAGAGACCATTGTAGTCCTCGGCAACGCCGAAATTGAGGCAGATGGACTTTGCGTGTCCGATGTGCAGATAGCCGTTCGGCTCGGGCGGAAACCGCGTGTGAATACCTGCCGCATGCCGGCCTTCGCGCAGATCTTCGTCGATGATATTTCGGATAAAATTCGATGTCTTTACGTCCGCCATGTTCCTATCCCTCTATCCGTATAATTCCAATCAATCGTTCTGTGCGCAGCGTCGTTCGATATAGGCGCGCAGACGTGCGACCCCCTCGGCAATCCCCTCCTGCGCAGGAAGGCTCGCAATAAAGGCATCCACATAGCCGCGTTCCACAATGCGGCGCAGCGTCCACATAAAGTTGATGTCATAGATCCACATGAGCCGCACAATCTTGCGGTCGCCGTGCGTGCGCAGACGGTAGTAGTCCGCCTGTCGTCCCGCCGCGAAGTCCGCCACGAAATCGGGGCTGACCTCCTGCGCCGCGTCCGACGGAACAAAGTTCGGTGCCTGCTCCGCGCCCTCCGGCGTGAGGAACGGGAGAAGAACACGATAGATGTCAAGCTTGTCCGCATCACGGATCACTTGGGCAAAAAACAGCTTTGCGCTCATCGTCTGTCTCTGCGATCTCCTTCTTGTTGTGATACTTGATCGCAAAGCGCACCACCTCTGCATCTGCATCACTCAGCGGCGCGAGAATATTCTCCTCTGCGAGTACCTTCAGTCCGAGTTCCGCATGATCCTCCGACGCAGCATCATTGAACGTCCGATAGCGGGCATATTGGCGAAAGCGTCCCACATCGTGAAAGAGTCCGATGATCTCAGCAATAGCCATATCGTGCGCATAGCACCCAAGGTGCTTGGCAAGTGCGCGGGCATGTGCTGTCACATAGCCGGTATGAATCTCCTTGAGCTGAATCCCGCGCATCACCTCGGGGTCATTGGTACGAAAGGAGCGCATATAGGCATTCATCCATGTGTGCATTTCATGCAGGAGTTTTTCCATCTGCGTTCCTCCTTTCACGTATGCCCCCCATCAGCCCTTTCCTGGTGCAGTATAGGCATCGTCAAAATCCGTCGCGACCAGCGTTGCCTGCACCTTTCCCTCCATATCATCCTGCACAACCAATCCTGCAATGATATTCACGGCAGGATGCGTCTGCGTATGGATATAGTGCACAGCCTCGTCCACATCGCACAGACTCATCTTTGGTCCTCCCGTAAGGTTGAGCACAACGCCGCGTGCCCCTGTAATATCACGGTCAATCAAGGGGCTTTCAATGGCACGTTGTACAGCCTTTTGGGGGGTCTCCTCCACACCGATGGCAAGCAGTGTATCACTGGATGGCCCCTGACGAAATATCGTCGTCACATCGGCAAAATCGACATTGATGATGCCTGTCGTCAGGATCAACTCTGCTACACAGCCAACGGTCTGACGCAGCACCTCATCGGCAAGGGCAAAAGCATCGATGAAGGACATCTGACGAGACGGTGCGATTTTCAAAAGGTTGTCGTTCTGGATTGTAATAAAAGCATCGGTCAGCTCCTGCATCCGTACGATGCCCGCCTGTGCGGTCTGCATCTTGCGCGGCATCTCGAAATGAAACGGCGTCGTCACCACACCGATGGAGAGGATCCCCATATCTCGTGCGATCTCTGCCACGACAGGCGCTGCTCCTGTGCCGAGGCCGCCGCCCATCGTCGCCGTAATGATGACGAGATCTGTTCCCTCCAGCATCTTACGGATAGCTCTCTCCGCTTCACGTGCTGCTGCTTCACCGACCTCGACACGGCCTCCCGTACCGCGTCCCTGTGTCAGTCTTTCGCCGATAGGCAGTACGGTAATTCCCTGCTTGCTCAGTGTATTGAGCTGACGCAAATCAGAATTGATGCTGATGAGCATCATATCAAGGTCATAATTCTCTCTCACATTGGATAGGATGTTTCCTCCGCCCCCACCAACGCCAATGACCTTGATCGTAATTTTCGGCTTGATAATTCCATCGGTCGGCATATTGTGCCTCCTTATTGATCGCCCACTTTGGGGGCTGTCTGCGCCATGACCGCACCGCCAAGAAGCAACGCGCAGCCCAGCAGCTGTACTGCGCTCATCGTCTCACCCAGAACCGCCCAGCCCGCCAGGGCGGCAAATACCGCCTCCATCGACATAAGAATTGCCGCCTGCGTGGGGGCAACGGTCGCCTGGCCCAAGATCTGACAGGTGTATGCGACACCGCAGGAGAGGATGCCCGCATAGCCGATCGGGAGCGCAGCGGCCGAGAGCGCCGCCCACGCGCAGGTCTCAAAGCATACGGCAAGCAGCACGCTGCCGAGCGTGCAGATCAGCATCTCCATGAGGCACAGCTCGATGGCATCCACCATGCGGGCAAAGCGGTCAATAAGCAGAATCTGTGCCATCCAGAAGAACGCACAGAGAAAGACCAGCACATCGCCTTGGTTCAGCGTCGTTTCCCCGTAAGCGGAGAGAAAGTAGACGCCCAGAAAGGCAAGGAGCGCACCGCCCCACTGCACCGCTCGGATACGGTGACCGAGCAGCACTGCCGCAAGCGGCACCAACACGATGTAGAGCGTCGTGATAAACGCTGTCTTACCCGCCGTCGTCGAGAGCAGCGCCACCTGCTGCAGCGTCACACCGACGAACATCGCCAGACCGACAGGAATGCCGGCGCGAAAGCCCGAACGAAACGTCCCTGCCTGCCGCTGCACCGTGCGTTTTCCACGATACAGCAGCCAGAGCACCGTCATGAACAGGGTGCCGAGGGCAAAGCGCGATGCCGCATAGGTATAGGGGCCAAGCCCTTCCATCCCGAGAATCTGTGCGACGAACGTCGTTCCCCAAAAGAACGCCGCCGCCAGCAGCATCAAACTCCCGCGCAGACGCACCTCAGAGCACCTTCGACAGGAAGCTGCGCGTACGCTCCTCCTGCGGATGCTCGAAAATCTCGCGCGGCGGCCCTGACTCAATGATGCGGCCCTCGTCCACGAACAGCAGACGATCGCCGACCTCCCGGGCGAAGCCCATCTCATGTGTCACAATGACCATCGTCATCCCCTCATTGGCGAGGGCACGCATGACATCGAGCACCTCGCCGACCATCTCGGGGTCGAGTGCCGACGTCGGCTCATCGAAGAGCATCACCTTTGGATGCATCGCGAGGGCACGCGCAATGGCAACACGCTGCTGCTGACCGCCCGAGAGATTGTCGGGATAGGCATCCGCCTTCTCCGCCAGCCCCACACGGGCAAGCAGCTCACGCGCCGTTTTCTCAGCATCGGCGCGTGCGATATGCTTCACCTTCATCGGGGCGAGCATGATGTTATCGAGCACCGTCATATGCGGGAATAGGTTGAACCGCTGGAACACCATGCCGACCTCTTCGCGCACCTTATTGATATTTGCTTCACCCGAAAGTGTAATCCCGTCAATGGTGACCTCGCCCGCCGTCGGCTCCTCAAGATGATTCATGCAGCGCAGGAGCGTGCTCTTGCCTGACCCCGAGGGACCAATGATAACGACGACCTCCTTCTCCGCAATGGAGAGATCAATCCCCTTCAGCACCTCATCCGCGCCGAACGACTTGCACAGTCCTTTAATCTCAATCATGGACGCGGCACCTCCGTTCCAGATACGCGACAAAGCGCGAGATCGTCAGCGTCATCACGAGATAGATCACGGCGACGCTCATCCAGATTTCAAACGACCCATAGGTCTTTGCGATGATGAGCTGCCCGCGCCGCGTCAGCTCCTCAAAGCCGATGACGGAGACAAGGGACGAATCCTTCAGCATCGCGATGAACTCGTTGCCGAGCGGTGGAATGACGCGCTTGAACGCCTGCGGTACGATGATGTAGCGCATCGTCTGCAGCCACGTCATACCGAGCGAGCGCCCGGCCTCCATCTGCCCCTCATCCACGGACTGAATGCCCGCACGAAAAATCTCCGCCACATACGCGCCGGAGTTGATGCCGCAGGCGGAGATCGCCGCGATGAACGGATCAATGCGTTGTCCCGTAATCACAGGAAGGGCAAAGTAAAAGAGGAAAATCTGCACGAGCAGCGGTGTGCCGCGGAAGAACTCCACATAGACCTCCGCGAGCAGGCGCAGCGGGCGCAGATGCGAGATGCGCGCAACACCCACGACCAGACCAATCACAAAACCGATCGCCGTCGAGAGCACCGTGATCTGAATCGTCACCCCCGCACCGATAAGCAGGAGCGGGAACGAATTGACCACGAGATTCATATCAAAATTCATAAACTCATCCATTCCATAGCATAGTGCGGCTGCATAAATAGCCGTCTTTTGTATTATATTTCAATCGCCTTGTGCTGTCAATAAATTCGCGCTCTTTGCCGCACGGGAATCCGCATCATTCTCCTATATTCTACCACACAATAAAAACTCCCCCAAAGCGACTGCCCGAGGGAGTTATCTATCCGAAAAAGGAAATGAAGGAATCATGGATAAAACGACACGCGCCAGATCGGCGT